>Ga0183099_1000166_pt1 | contig 59133 bp, 60 predicted proteins | sample Biomet1_FD_127788 | JGI IMG/M metagenome (GOLD analysis project Ga0183099, IMG submission 127788) | Microbial communities from bioreactor (seeded with anoxic lake sediment) at LBNL, California, USA - Biofuel metagenome 1 | ecosystem: Engineered > Bioreactor > Anaerobic > Unclassified ... | reverse complement strand
CACCGCCAGCTCCGGCTACGATGCCAACACCGGGGAGGCACCCGTAGCAGAGGATGAAAAGGAGCTGCCCTCTACGGTCACGTTGATGGTTTCCCCCGAACAGAGCTGCGCCCTTGCCGCGCTGGAGGCGGATGGCAAGCTCCATCTGTCCCTCGTTTATCGCGGTGCACCGGAAAATACCGCCAAGTTTATTGCCACACAGGAGAAGGTAATCGCGTCTCTTTATCCTACAAAGCAGGAGGAAGCCCAGCCGGAGCAGTCCCAGAATCCTGCATCCCAGCAGCCTGCAGAAAGCGAGGCACAGTAATGAACTTCAAAAAGAAAAGCATCTTTTCCCATGCTGCGCCTGCGGAGGACGTGCCCCAGGAGCAGGAAGTCCAAGGCGGCGTATTGGCTGTTTGGGGCTCTCCCGGCAGCGGTAAAACCGTGACTGCTGTCAAAATTGCCAAGCACATTGCAGGCCAAAAGCAAAATGTGGTACTACTGCTCTGCGATATGACTGCGCCAATGCTGCCCTGCATCTGCCCACCCTCAGAGCTGGAAAGCGAACATTCGCTGGGCAGTGTGCTTGCCGCCACCCATGTCACCCAGCCGCTGGTAAAGCACAATCTGGTGACGCTGAAGAAAAACAGCTACCTCACCATCCTCGGCATGAAAAAGGGTGAGAACGAGTACACCTATCCGCCATATTCCGAAATACAGGCAAGGGAGCTGCTCCACGAAGTGCGTGAGGCAGCTCCCTTTGTGGTGGTGGACTGCGGCAGCTACATCGCAAACGATATTCTATCGGCGGTGGCGCTTATGGAGGCCGACAGCGTGCTACGCCTTTCCAATGCCGATTTGAAGTCGGTGAGCTACCTCTCCAGCCAGCTCCCTCTGTTGCGTGATAGCAAATGGGATGCGGATAAGCAGTACAAAATCGCCAGCAATGTGCGTCCCCAGCAGGCAGTGGAGCAGATCGGGCAGGCGCTGGGCTCCGTAGCGTTTACGCTGCCCCATTCGCAGGAGCTGGAGGCGCAGTATCTGGCGGGGAATCTCTTGGCGGATTTGTCCCTAAAGGACAGCCGCCCCTTCCGCAAGGAAATTGAAAAAATCTGCAAGGAGGTGTTTGGATGTTAGGCAAGAAAAGAAGCAAATCCATGTTTGCGGAAACAGCTCCCGAACCAGTAGCCGAAACCTCCGTTCCCCTCGTTCCAAACCCCGTCGGAGACTGGAGGGGGCACACGGGGGAACTTAGTTCCACCCGTGAGGTGGACCGTGAGCGTAGCGAACCTGCATTTTTTGCAAAAAATGCGTCCACCCTGCACTCCCTGTTCTTCACCCCCGAAACCGAGGGCAAGGACTTTTCCTCGGTGCTGACCGATGTGCAGGAATACATCTCCGCAAATTACAGCACCCTCATCACCGGCACCAGTGAGGATTCCAAAGCGCAAATGAAGCGCTATATCACCAAGTATATCCAAGATAAGCGTATTGCGGTGCAGGGCATGAGCGGTGACGCGCTGGTGGACGCTATCTACACCGAAATGGCCGAGTTCGGATTTTTAACCAAATATATTTTTGGCACAGGAATTGAGGAGATAGACATCAACTCATGGCGGGACATTGAGGTGCAGTATTCCGATGGCAGAAATGTCAAGCTGGATGAGCACTTTAAAAGCCCCGACCATGCCGTCAACGTCATCCGCCGTATGCTGCACATTAGCGGCATGGTGCTGGACAATGCCAGCCCTATCGTGCTGGGACATCTCAGTAAAAATATCCGTATCGCCGTGCTGAAGTCACCCATTGTGGACGAGGACGTTGGCATTGCCGCCTCCATCCGTATCGTGAACCCACAATCCATGAAAAAAGAGGATTTTGTAAGAAGCGGCACGGCAACGGAGGAAATGCTGGACTTCCTCTCCCAGTGTGTTCGCTACGGTATTTCCGTCTGCGTGGCGGGGGCAACCTCCTCTGGCAAAACCACCGTGGCGGGCTGGATACTCACCACCATTCCTGACAATAAACGCATCTATACCATCGAAAACGGCAGCCGTGAGCTGGCGCTGGTGCGGGAGCAGGACGGCAAGGTGGTAAACTCAGTAATCCATACCTTGACCCGTGACAGCGACAACGACCGCCAGCGCATTGACCAGACCAATCTGCTGGATTACGCCCTGCGCTTTAATCCCGATATTATCGTCGTGGGCGAGATGCGCGGCGCCGAGGCAAACGCGGCGCAGGAGGCCGCCAGAACCGGCGTATCTGTGGTGACCACCATCCACTCCAATTCCTGCGAAGCCACCTACCGCCGCATGGTTTCTCTGTGTAAACGTGCGGTGGATATGTCCGACCAAACGCTGATGGACTATGTCACTGAGGCGTACCCCATTGTGGTGTTCTGCAAGCAGCTTGAAAACAAGCAGCGCCGCATGATGGAGATTATGGAGTGCGAGATTTTGCCCGACGGCACCAGAAATTTTCGTCCGCTGTTCCAGTATGTCATCACGGAAAACCGCATGGAAAATGCCGGCTTCGTCATTGAGGGCCACCACTGCCAGATGAACGCCATCTCGGACAGTCTTGCCAAGCGGCTGCTGGAGAACGGTATGCCCCAGACCATCATCGGCAAGCTCCAAGGAAAGGAGGATGTGGCATGACAACCATACTTCTCATTGCCTGCATCGGCTTCATCACTGGATTTTTTATTCTCCTTGGGCTCTCTCCCATGGAGTTCACCGGCTCGGTGTTCGAAAAGCTGGCAGACAAGCCTAAATCCCTGCGGGACGAGATAAACGAGGTCACTCGCAGGAAAAAGCCCTCCTATCTGCGTAGAGAGATTGCCGAGGTGCAGTCCATTCTCAAGGTCACCGGCAGATTCGGGCGCTTTCCTATGCTCTGCGCCCTGTCGCTGCTGTTTTTCTGCGGGGGCGCATCCGTCGCCATTGTGCTCTCCAACTTTTTTCTCGTTCCTGTCATGGCGGTGGGCTGTATGTTCCTGCCGTTTTGGTATGTGAAGCTGACCCAAAGCCACTTCAAACGCGACATTGCGGCAGAGCTGGAAACAGCGCTTAGTATCATCACCACAGCCTACCTGCGTACCGAGGATATTCTAACGGCAGTGGAGGAAAACATCGCTTATTTAAATCCGCCGGTGCTGTCCGTGTTCAGCAGCTTTGTATCTCGCGTCCGCTTGGTCAACCCCGATATCACAGCGGCGCTCCACGATTTAAAAGGCCGCATCGACAATGCGGTGTTTAGGGAGTGGTGCGACGCCCTGATTTCCTGCCAACAGGATAGAAGCCTCAAGACCACCCTCACGCCCATCGTGAGCAAGCTCTCTGATATGCGCGTGGTCAATGGCGAGCTGGAAAACATGGTGTTTGAACCGAGAAAAGAGTTTATCATGATGCAGCTTTTGGTGGTAGGCAATATTCCACTGCTGTATTTTCTGAACAAAGACTGGTATCACACACTGATGCACACCCCCATGGGGCAGATTATTCTTGCCATCTGCGCCACCGTGATTTTTGTGTCTACGGCGTTTGTCATTAAACTGACACAGCCCATCGAATATAGGAGGTAACGAGCATGACATTTTTTATTACTCTGTTCGGAGTCCTCCTTGCGGCTGGGCTCTTTTTTATTCTCGCCGACATCCTGCGCCTGCCCACCATCGCCACCCAAAAGGCAATGATGGCGGCGGGCAAACAGGCCAAGGCAAAGCCTAAAACCACAGAAGCACTGCTGAAAAACGCCGCTGTTTGGCTCTCCCGCTATATCCGCATGGATGCGTACAAGAAAAGCCGCATGGCAAATGTACTGTCTGCGGCAGGGCTGTCCGACACGCCGGAGCTGTTCACGGCCATGGCACTGGTCAAGTCGGGCAGCATTGCGCTCTGCGTCATTCCCTGTATCATTATGCTGCCGCTTCTGGCACCCATAATGCTGTTTCTTGCCGTTTTGGTCTATTTCAAAGAAATCCGCAAGGCGGATGAGGCGCTGGGCGCAAAGCGCAGCAAGATTGAACTGGAGCTGCCCCGCTTTGTGGCGACCATCACCCAAGAGCTGAAAGCCAGTCGGGATGTGCTGTCCATGCTGGAAAACTTCAAAAAAGGCGCCGGTGAGGATTTTGCCGCAGAGCTGGATGTGCTGACCGCCGATATGCGTTCAAGCTCCTATGAGGCGGCGTTGACCAGATTTGAGGCAAGGTTCAATTCGCCCATGCTCTCGGACATCACTAGAGGGCTGATTGGCGTGCTGCGCGGCGACGACAGTGCGGTCTATTTTCAGATGTTGGCCCACGACATGAAGCAGCTTGAATTACAGCGGCTCAAGGCACAGGCCATGAAGATACCCCCCAAAATCCGTGTGTTTTCCTTTGCCATGCTCATGTGCTTTCTCATGACCTATATGGCAATTATCGTCTATGAAATCATCAATTCCCTTGGTGGGATGTTTTAGGAGGTGTTCCAAGTGACCGTGAAAGAATTTATTGTCGAAAATCCAAACGCAACCCTTGACATGATGACACCGAGGGGATTTGTATATCTGACGCCGGAGAAGGCACAGGAGCTGCTTGCGGGTGAAAGTGTAATGAGTAATCCCGGCTGCTCTGGATTTGACATGGCGATTACTGCCGAGGAATTGCTTGGGCAGACTGTTGAAAATGCTAATTTTTCAGATGGTGCATGGCATCTTCTAACTGCTATGGCACAGGAGCAGTCACAAGGCTCTTCTGGCTGGGAACAGGGGGTGACCATGTGCTGAAGAAAATTCTAAAAGACAAACGCGGCGAGGGCTATATTGACATCGCGGTGCTGGTGCTTTGCGCCATGCTGGTCATTGCCCTTGCGGTAAAAGTGTTTCCCGTCTATATCCAAAAGCAGCAGATTGATACCTTTGCCGTGGAGCTGGTTCGGGAAGCGGAGCTTGCCGGTTGCGTGGGCAGCGAAACCAGCCGACGTGAGCAGGCGCTCCGAGATAAAACAGGCTTGCAGCCAAGCGTGGTGTGGTCGAACAGCGGCAGAATCCAGCTCAATGAGGAAGTCACGGTGACGGTAACCTACCAGACCAACATCGGACTGTTTGCCGGGTTCGGCTCTTTCCCCATTACGCTGCGCTCGGACGCGGCGGGAAAGAGCGAGGTATACTGGAAATGATGGATAGAATCAGAGAAATCCTAACAGACAAACGTGGCTCCGCCTTTCCGCTCATCATTGCCATCACCCTGTCGCTGGTTATTCTCTTCACTGGCATTTCGGAATATTTCCGTCTGCTGATTGTGGCACAGGGTGTTCGGGACGCGGTGCAGACCGCCGTTATTTCCGTAGTCAACGACAATTATGACGATGTGTATCACGGTGTGCGGGAGGGATATTCAGGAGCATACCAGCCCATTGCGGAGGATTTTGAGGAAAGCCTCGATTACGGCGATATCTATGACCGGCTGGATGCCGTTCTCGGGCTTGCTTACAGCGGAGGCTACCATGAAAAGCGCACGTCCGAGGGTAAGCTGGAATTTCGGACATGGGGGCTTTCTGTAGATATCCGCAACGCTCCCTTCGCTTCTGGAGATCAAAACTCTACTCGGTTCGAGGTGGACAGCACCATTATGCTGGAGGTTCCCATGTCCTTTGGTGGCAAGCTGCTCCCGCCCATGCGTATCAAGGTGAAAACCAGCGCCGGATATACCCCAAGGTTTTGAGCAAATTTCCCTGCCACTTGCAAGTTTTCAAAAAGTTTTCTATTATAATGATAGACTTCCCAAACACTTCGTGGTAGGGTGTGGCTTGACGAAACCTATCAAATTTTTAGGAGGACACCCTTATGAAAAATATGAATGACAAAACAAAAAAATGGCTTACAGTAACCGGCTGCCTCGCGGCCTGTGCTGTGCTGGTGGTGCTGATTGGCGCACAGTTTAAAACGGAGAAGCCGGTGGACGCTCCGCTGCCAAACCCCAGCTCCCCGGTCAGCGATGTGACGGTGACGCCGCCTGCGGCAGAAAAAGAGAAAGATGTGGTGGTCACCCCGCCGGAGATTCCCGCCTCCAGCCAGCCCACCGACAATGGCGCGGTTTCCAGCGGCACCAACCAGACCATCCAAGCCGATCCTGTGAAACCGGAGTATACTGAGGAACAGCTCAAGGATGCTACCAAAAAGCCCACCGGCGATAAAGTCACCCCGCAGGATAAGCCAGTCGACCACGATAAGGTGGAGCAACCAAAGGATACTACGCCCAGCACGACCAAGCCCAGCGGTAGCAACAGCATCCCCGGATTCGATAATGTGCCAAACTTAGGAGAAAACCACGGCGAATATGTGGACGGCGACGGCGATATCAATAAGCAAGTGGGCACGATGGACTAAATAAAGCGGCGCAGAGGAAAGCACGGCTCAAAAGGCCGTGTTTTTTCATGCCTGCGGAAAGGAAAACGCAATGAAAAAACTGCTTAAAAGCATAACCAGTCTGCTGCTTGTTCTGTGTTTAGCTGCGCCAATTACGGCTTTTGCAGACACCGGGGGCAGCGGCAACATTGAAGGTGGAGGCGGCGGTATGGGTGGGGGCACCGCCACCAACTCATGGACGCCGGGCAACGAAGGTGTGCGGGTAACCGTTGTGCGCGCCAGCGACCATGCACAGGTAACCACACCCTTTGATTTTACCAACAAGACCCCCTCTGCCAATATCTATCATTTTGGTAAAGTGAGCAAGCTGCAATATAGCAATGGCGTGATGCTAAAGCCCGCTCAAGGCGGGTATGTGTTCAAAAACCCTGGTCAGACCATGCCCAAAATTATCAGCACCAATGGTAGCAACAACATTCCTGCTATCAAAAAATACTTTTGCTCCGAATATGTGGTCAAGCGAATTGCGGAAGTCACCGGCATGAGTTACGATGTGCTGATTGGCGGAGAGTACAAAATTCTGCTTGAGCCCATCGCATACTACAAATTTGAGGGCAATATGTTTGCCACCACAGCGACAGAGGCCGCACTCTATGACGAGCAGACCAGCGGCTTGCTCCGCAAGAGAATGCAATCCCTCACCCACAAAAATCTACCGCTTGCCATGTTCTTGGAGGTAGGCGATCTCGGCTATCCAGCATGGGGCGGCAGTAAGACCAGCGCCGCCTCTAACGCGGATATCAAGTCCAGTCTCGGTCTTGGCGTCGTTCGCTTCAAGGATAAACCGGAGCCGCCCAACATCAGCAGCTACGATTACGAATACCGTGTCAACACCGAGGTTATTACGGCAATCACCGTCAGCGGCGGTCAGTCAGACCCCGACAACCCAACCCGCGTCAGCTTTAGCATTGGCGGAAAAAGCTATAACGTGGGCAACGTCTACTACCCAAGCGGCGACAGTCAGCTTGCATGGGTGCGATGGACGACGCCGGATACCCCGCAGGATATGACCATACAGGTATTGGTGGGTGGCCCCGGTGGAACGGACAAAACCACCATCAACTGCAAAATTGTTGACCTTGATCAAAACCCGCCGCCAAACCCCGTAGCCGATGACCGCAACGACAGCTTCCAATCCTCCGCCTTTCCATCCAGAGCGGTGAAAAGCTCCGCAAGTTGGAGTGTTTGGCGACCATGGTGGCAGGAGTATTGGGTGTGGCATGGTGATGATGAGGATGGATATTGGTGTGATCACGGGTGGTGGGAATATGAACTAAACCGTTACAGCGCCAGCCTTTCGGCTTCCATGAGCATCAAATGTGATGGCAAAAATCCAACCGCCAGCGGCCGTACTATGAAAAGCGGCTATGGCATCAACCAAACGGTAAACGGCAATGCCAGCAGCAACCAAAGCTCGGCGGTTACCCAGCCGCAAAATGCGGTCAGCTACTTTCCCGAATTTCGGTATGAAACCTATTGGCGGCTGCTGGAGCGCATGGGATCAGGGAGGTTTGAGTTTCAAAAGAACCATTACTCCACCTATAAAAACCGCACCCATTTCACCCCAATCTGGATGCCGGACGGCAGCTATACCGTAAACACATGGCTGATAGATGCGTGGACTCCCAGCGGAATGCTGTCCATGGACCTCAGTGACAGCGTAACCATCCGCGGTTCACTTTGGGATGACTGGCACGTTGCCGCAAAGAAGCCAAAGTAGAATACAGAAAAAAGACAAGGTCGTGGGAGCAATTCCACGAACTTGTCGCAATTTATGAAAGGCGGTCAATATGACAAAGTATAAGAAAATTGCCCTCGCATTGCTCCTTGTCCTCATGGTAGCGCTGCTGTGTGCAACTCCGGCTTTTGCGGCGGGAGGCGATGTGGCGGGAGCAATTGAGGGCACATGGAATGATGCGTCAGGGCAGATTAAGACAGTGGTCAACAAGGTGGTATTCCCAGCAATCGACCTCATTTTGGCGGTGTTTTTCTTCGCTAAAATCGGCATGGCGTATTTTGATTATCGGAAAAGTGGGCAATTTGAGTGGGCCGCGCCTGCAATTTTGTTTGCCTGTCTGGTGTTCACCCTAACCGCCCCGGCCTACATTTGGACTATACTTGGATTATGATGGTTAAGTAAGAAGTGGGCAACCAAGCCGTAAATTGGCGAAGTTGCCCACACTTTCGTGGTAGTTAAGATTAGCTTTAGCAGAGCGTCAAAGCTTCATATCAAGCGAAGGCTCATTTGACGAAACCAAGTCATTTGTCGGAAAACTCTAAAGTGACGACCTGCACCAAATCCATCCCTTCAAACTTTGACGGTTCAAAGTAATCTTGCAGAGAGTAACTTCTCATACTTGTGCCACTATCATACACCATAAGAGCAACAGGTGTTTCTGTATTAATTGCAATGGTTTGAAATTCCTGTAAAAATCCTTTTACAGATGCCAATGCTTTACTTTCAAGTAAGATTTCATCCGTTTTGTATGATGCCCTTCCGCTGGCATTTATATTAAAATCAATCGCATGATTTTCTCTTAGCTGCATTGTAAAAGTTCCAGTTAATTGGTCGGTTGGCTTTCTATCTGCGCCAATAGAAATAGCACCTCCACCAATATTGCCCCATTTTTCACCCGCTTCAAGGCGATAAACATTTACATTCAAGCTGATTGCCTCTTTAGGTGCATTAAAAGAAATGATTTGTGAAGTGCCTCCCATACCAAAGGACTGCAATATATAGTTCTCACTTTCCGATAATTCATATGGGGCGATGCCCTCTTTGGTTAAAAGCTTAGGCGAATCAGCCTTGCCCGAACACGCAGTCAACGTTACTATTATGATGAATAGTAACCCTGCCGAAATTAATCTTTTCATGTCGTACGTCCTCCTCACAAAATATAAATTCGCTCCAAGAGCATAAAAGTCAACAACTACCACTTCTAAAATATTTTACTCGGTAGATATATAGAATAAGTTTACCATAGTAAAGTGAATTCTTCAACAATCAAACTATGAATACCAGAAAAGGAGAAAAGGATAATGAAAATAAAAGTTCGCTCACCTTCCTTTGGCGAGGATACCCTGGACTATACTTGGGATGTAGAAAAAGGAGTAGGTAGGATTTATAAAAATAAATCCTACCTACTCAATAAATTGGAAGTTGTCGGGGCGAGGGTTATGCTCATAATCCACATGAAATGTTGTGAGTAGCTGTTATGCCGACATACAGATATTATTGAATTCCTCCACCACTTAAATTATACAGCTCGGTAATATCTTTTGCTTTATCATTGTAAAAATTAATATGGTCTCTATTCACTTGTTTGTCTTCTACATGATTGTCTATTTCTGTGTAAACAAAGAAGTGGTTTGTTGCTTTAGGTATGTCCATTTCATAGGTCTGACCATTAATTAAAACTGTGATTTTAGAAATTTGAGAAGTTATATCTCGACCACAAAAAAGAAGATACTTTTTTCCATTGTTCTCAATAATACCATCTCTAAAATTTCCATCTCCATAGCCAAGGTGAGAAATCTTATATCGTCCAGTGAGCCCTTTTTCAAGTTTCACATACCCTAAATCTTCACCAATTTCTACCATATAATATTCATTTTTCCCAATACCAACTCCACTAAACAGAACTACAGCAGAAGAATCCTTAACACTGTGCCCTCGGTTATAAAAATCGCTAATGTGATTTGGTAGGGTGAGCATATTAAGCTCAATAGGATAAGAAAAATGATAGCCGATTGACACGCAAACAGCCACTACAATGAGAGCCACTACACTATATTTTATCTTTTTCATTTAACATCCCCCATCTATTATATAAATAACCTTGCTCTCCAGCTTCCTGTTTGATGATATCATACCATATACCACTGTTTGTTTCCACCATCTTTATGCAAGCATTGACTGGACTATACTCGGATTATGATGCTTAAATGGAAAGCGGGCAACCAAGCTAATGATGGCAAGGTTGCCCATACTTTCAAAGTAAATCAATATTAACCTTAGTAAGGGTAGAAGATTCAAATCAAATGAATGCTCATAACAAAAAGTTAGTCTAAATCCTGAATATTCATCTTATCAAGCTGAGAGCGTATTTTCATTTTTTCTCTGCAACCAAAATAAATACCAAGCAAAACAATAGTTGGTATATTGCTAAGGAGAAATGTAGATGTAATGAGCATGAACACCTCACCACCAGTCATTGCATCAAAAACTGCAATGCTAAAAACCATCAGCAAAGAATATAGAAATGTGATGGTAGGTAGTATAAGACCAAACCACTTGCTTTTCTTTTTAGATAAAAATATCTGAAGAAAAATTGCTCCTACTAACAACCCAAGAACAAGAAACAACATTATCGTTACATTTTTCATATTAGTTAACTCCCTTCACCTTTTTGTATTCTGAAATCAGTAGCTTAGCAGTTTCAAAATCCACTTTGTCATTTACAGCTAACCGCTTAATAAGAGCAATGTATGGTTCGCTTGCTGCATCCTCATTTATTTGGATTTTTTGTATCAATTTATCAAGTCTAAGTCTTACAGTGGGATAAGTAACTCCATACTGACTAGCAATCTCTTTTAATGAACCAGAAGCTAAGAGAAATTTTTTAATAAATGCTCATCATCTTCATCATCAAGATTCATCATCCATTCGGGCACCACATCTATTGCCATATCAAAACCTCCTTTAATAATATTTATTATATACATTAATAATATTAAGGTCAAGACTAAGTATTGTGTTAAACAAAATAACAAGGAGAAGGTCTTGTATGAAAATCAGAAACTGCTCACCGTCCTTTTGCAAGGATACTCTGGACGATTTTGGGGATTTGATGTGAAAAGGCACAGTACTACAGCTGGCAATCGTACTGTGCCTTAATTCCAAACGGCTTTAGCATCGGAGCTGCTAATCATTTTCTCTAAGCGTATCCAACAGCAATTCCGCTGCTTTTGAAAACACCTGCGAACGATTCCAAATCAGGTGCATTGGGGATTCGATGCTCGGAACCAGTGGGCGAAAGCATAAAACGCTGTCAGCGCCGGTGTCAATCAGTTTATCAAATCCAAGCGCATATCCGATGTTTTCCTTTACCAGAACAGAGGCATTATACAGCAGATCATATGTGGCTACAATATTCAGCCGTTCATAGTTTTCCTGAAACCATCCCGGCATTTCTTGGGACAGACCCTGTCGAGATACAATCAGAGGAAGCTCGGCTAGCTTTTCTATGGGGATTTCTTTGCAGGACACGAACCGACTATCTTTACGCATGATAACACCCCAGCGATCCTTTGACGGGAGTGCAAGGGCAGAATATTCGGAAATATCAATATTTTGCACGACAACAGCAAAATCCAAAAGACCCTTATCCAGCCGAGTGGTGACCTGTTCTGCATTGCCGCTATACAGATGAATATGGACATTTGGGCAGCGCTGCTGCAATCTGCGAAACGCCTTGGCAATATAAGAAATACCCTCAGATTCCGCACAGCCAATATGAATATCTCCGCCGTTAAATTCCTGCATAGCGGCAAACTCCGCACTGGTTTTGTCGGCCATATCTAAAATATCCAGCGCACGCTGATAAAGGAGATTTCCCTCCGGTGTCAGATGGATGCTGTAGTTACTGCGGGTGAAGAGCTTCTGCCCCAGCTCTTGTTCCAAATCTTTTAGCTGTCGGGATAAAGTCGGCTGTGTCACATGAAGCCGCTCCGCTGCACGAGTCATATTTTCTTCCTTGGCCGCTTCCACAAAATATCGAAGGACACGAAGTTCCATACTGTTTTCCTCCTGTCATTTATTTTCATTATAACAGACGCAGAAATGCCTTTCAAGAATAACCAGTGATAGAAAGCAAGTATTCGACATTTCTGATTTCTCATTATATACTGGAGGAAATGCAAGGAGGTGCATCGTGGAACTGAAAGAGTTTTTGAATCATTTGAATCGTGGAAAAGAAGTGGTTGCAGGGTCGGAAGTGCATCTCTGTATGTGCGAGTTGTCCCAGCAGGCTCTGAAGTTAACCAATCAATTGAATCATACCTATCGTACACAGGAAGAAATTCGAGAAATTATGGCACAGATTACCGGTCATGCGGTAGACAATGGGTTTGGATTGTTTCCTCCATTCTATACGGACTGCGGAAAGAATCTGAAGCTTGGAAAAAACATCTTCATCAACTCCGGCTGTCGGTTTCAGGATCAAGGCGGTATTACTATCGGTGACAATGTGCTGTTGGGGCATAATGTGGTGCTGGCAACGCTGAACCATGACTTTGACCCTGCAAAGCGAGGAAATCTACATCCTGCGCCAATCGTCATTGGCAACAATGTTTGGATTGGTGCCAACGCAACGGTTTGTGCAGGTGTTACCATTGGCGATGGCGCAATCGTTGCTGCAGGAGCTGTCGTAACGCATGATGTACCCAAAAACACGGTTGTAGGCGGTGTTCCTGCAAAATTCATCAAAGAAATCGAGGTAGAAAAATGAGTAAGAAAGTTCTTGTCATTTCAACAAGCATGAGAAAAAACAGCAATTCCGCAGCATTGGCAGAGCAGTTTGGGAAAGGCGCAACATCCGCTGGCAACCAAGTGGAAGAGATTAGCCTTGCCGATAAAAGAATTGAATTTTGCAAAGGCTGTCTGACCTGCCAAAGCACACAGCGTTGCGTCATCCGAGATGATGCGGATCTAATTGCACAGAAAATGCTGGACGCCGATGTGTTGGTCTTTGCAACGCCCATCTATTACTACGAAATGAGTGGGCAGATGAAAACGATGCTGGATCGTGTCAATCCGCTGTATCCCGCTGATTATCGGTTCCGTGATGTGTACTTCCTTGCTTCTGCGGCAGAGGATGACGACAGTGCATGGAGCCGTGCAGCCAACGGACTGGAGGGCTGGATTGCCTGCTTTGGCAAGGCTAAGCTGTCCGGTGTCGTATTTGCAGGTGGCGTAGCTGCTGGCGGGGATGTGCAGGGTCATTCCGCACTGACAAAAGCGTTTGATATGGGCACAGCAATTTAATAAAAGGAGTAGTTTTATGGAAACTTTACATTTGACTTCGGAATGGGATAAAACATTCCCCAAGAGCAACAAAGTGGAACATCGCAAAGTGACTTTTAACAACCGCTATGGGATTACGCTAGCGGCAGATTTGTATACCCCGTTGAATGCTTCCGCTAAACTGCCTGCCATCGCAGTCAGCGGACCCTTTGGTGCGGTGAAGGAGCAGTCCTCCGGACTGTATGCACAGGAAATGGCAGAGGGTGGCTTTCTCACCCTTGCCTTTGATCCCTCTTACACCGGTGAGAGCGGGGGCGGGCCTCGCTATGTGGCATCTCCGGATATTAACACAGAGGATTTCTGTGCAGCGGTTGATTTTCTTTCGGTGCAAGAAAATGTGGATACCGACAAAATCGGGATCATCGGCATTTGCGGCTGGGGCGGTATGGCACTGAATGCAGCTGCCATCGATACCCGCATCAAGGCTACGGTTGCCTCGACCATGTATGATATGACCCGTGTGACCGCCAAGGGTTATTTTGATGCCGAGGACAGTGCTGATACCCGCTACGCCAAGCGTGTAGCTCTAAACGCTCAGCGGACTACCGACTATAAGAGTGGGCAATATGCGCTCGGTGGTGGAGTTGTTGATCCGTTGCCCAGCGATGCGCCCAGCTTCGTTAAGGACTATTACGATTACTACAAAACCCAGCGTGGCTATCACAAGCGCTCGCTGAACTCCAACGACGGATGGAATATTACTTCATCGCTGTCCTTCCTGAATATGCCGGTTTTGCAGTACAGTGATGAAATTCGCAGTGCCGTTCTTGTTATGCACGGCGAAAAGGCACACTCCTGCTACTTTGGCAAGGATGCATTTGCCAAGCTGAAGGGTGACAACAAGGAACTGCACATTATTCCCAATGCGGTACATACTGACCTGTATGACCGTAAAGATATTATTCCCTTTGAGAAATTGGCCGAATTCTTCCAGACCCACATGGGCTGCTAAGATCGTGATGCTTCGAATTAGATTAGCAGCTCTGATACTCAGTGCAATGCTCGCACTTGCGGGGTGTGCTTCGGATAAGGTAGACCATTCGGTTGGGCAGTCCTCCACTTCATCAGAAAGTCCTGTCGTTTCAACAATAGAACCCGTCTCTGATGCGGGTGACTTGCAGGCTAATGTGACTGACGAAGCACCTCCCGTTTCAGAACCAATCACTGAAAGTGCTTCAACTACAGAGGCTCTAGTTGCCCAATCGCCCAGCCAGAAGCCCACCGAACCGCCAACCTCCGAAGCTGATACCCTTGTGGAGACGGAGAATTCTATATCAATTTCCGAGGATAAGCCAGCATCAAATCATCCTCCGGCAGAGGACGAGTCTATTGCCGAGAAAACAGAAAAGGAACTGACTCTATCCGTCAATCACACAAAAATCAATGTCACATGGGAGGAGAACGAATCCGTAGAAGCATTGCGGGAGCTTCTCCGAGATGGCAACATTACGATCAGCATGGAGCAATACGGGGACTTTGAGCAGGTTGGGCAGTTGCCCGATAGTTTGCCACGAAATGACACGCAGATGACCGCACAACCGGGTGATATCGTCCTCTATGCCGGAAATCAACTTGTCCTTTTCTATGGCTCGAATTCGTGGGCATATACTAGGTTAGGACACATTAAAGGATTAACTGTAGAAGAAATGACATCTGTTTTGGGGAAATCCTCAATCAGTGTGTTGCTCTCTCTTAATTAGTCAGGCATATCAAGATAAAACCTATTAAAGACTTGCACGAATGATCATCCGAATGAAATCCTATATCAGAATTATTTTGCACAAAGGCACTCGACGAAAAGTTGGGTGCCTTTTAAAATTTCAGAAACAACTAACCGTCCTTGTGCAAGTATTGACTGGCAGATACTTGGCGTGTAACGCACAAAGGCACAGTACCAATGCCAACAATAGTACTGTGCCTTATTTATGTAATTTTACAAGATTAGAATGATATTATTGTCACATGTTTGAAATTTTTTTTAAGGTATTTGCAGTTCTGATTGTAATAGATTCTCCGATACCTACAGCAGCTGTTTTTTTCCACCAGTTAGCTTTCGCATATTTTGTCTTGTTAAAAGACCAGAAAACAACATCATGATAAATATATATCTGTTCCAATTCTTTTGTTGGTTCGCCGATTTTCTCCGAAAGAGCTTCAGCAGTAGAATTAGGCATCACAAAAATCAGATTATCATATATCTCTTTGTTTTCTGTTCCCCACCAATTTGGAGCATGCGATAGCATAGCTTGCAAATTTTCTTGTAAAGTTACGAAAACAGGAATATCTAAATTAAATTGTTCTTGTATCATATACTTTATTTTATCCGCAAGAACAGCTTCTTCGTTCTTATCAATTGAAAAAACAATATTTCCACTGTTGAGGTGTGTTAGAACATTGTAATAGCCATGCTTCATGAAAGCAGATTTTAAATCTGCCATTGCTATTTTATTTTTCCCACCTATATTAATTCCTCGTAATAAAGCAATATACCTTTCCATGTATTATACCTCTATATAAATTATCATTTTTAATTATATCATACCATTTAGTTAGTGTGATGTCACCATCCTTACACAAGGATACTCTGGACGATTTTGGGGATGTAAAAAAGATGCACAGGGCAGCGTTGAACCGCTCTGTGCATCTTTTTTGTTAGAAGTTAAACTCGGCTTCCCAATCAAAATCGCCGCTGGCTTCTACGTTGTTCGGCCAGTGTTTGCACCACGCAGGAGCCCCTGGTGTCTCCACACGATCAAGGCTGGGTGTGTAAGGCTTGATGTCCAATACAGGGCTTTGATCATCCGCATCAATGTAGGCAAGTCCGATAATACCATTATCTGCATCAATGTAGGTGATATAGGTGCAGGATAGAGCAATGGGATTGGGGCGCTGAGGCGCACGAGTTGCAAATGCCCCCATTGTATCCGGTCCTTTTGTATAGGGCTTCGCTTCCGACAAAACGCTCCGATCATCCTCATTATCACAGCCGGAAAACCACCAAAGAATATTGAGATAAGAAAAACCATCTAAGCCGATCAGTGCTTCTTTATACTGAGGCGAAAGTTCAATGCGAAACCCACTGTCGTCACAGTGGATCATGCCGATTTGCTTTACTGTAAAATGATTATCCATAAAGAATCTCCTTTAAAATTAGCTTTTTACGGTACCGTTAATTTCAGTATAGCAATGTATTTTTATACTACAAGCTTTTTTAAAAATTTTTTCGAAACGACTATCTTTATGCAAGAATTGACTGGACGATTTTGGGGATATAGCGTTTCACACCCACGCAAAGGAAAGGAGGTGTAACACCAGTGTTTATATGGGATTTTATTCTTGGGGATGTCATGGATCAGATGATTGAATGGGCATACGGACAAGTGGTCGGCTTTCTCGCCGACTTCTTTGCACAGATGGGCAACATGGGCGTGGAGCTGTTCGCCATGAGCTGGGTGCAGTCCATCGTCCTGTTTTTTTCTTATCTGGCATGGGCGCTGTATGGCACAGGGCTGGTGGTGTCGGCCTTTGAAACCGGCATTGAATACCAGCACGGCAGGGGCAGCGTAAAAGACGCCGCCCTTAACGCCATCAAAGGCTTTATGGCGGTATCGCTGTTTACCATCGTGCCGGTGGAGCTGTTTAAGCTCTCGGTCAATCTCCAGAGCAGCCTCACGGCGGGCATCACTGGCTACGGCCAGAGCTTTGGGGAGATGGCAAACGGCATCCTCACGCAGCTCGGCACCACCCCGGAGATGGGCGCCGCCGCTTCCGGTGTGTTCGGCGGCATCGGCGCAATCACCAACCCCCTCATGCTGCTGTTTATGATTATCATGATGGGCTATGCGGTGATTAAAGTGTTCTTCGCCAATCTCAAGCGCGGCGGCATCCTGCTCATCCAAATTGCCGTGGGAAGCCTGTATATGTTCAGCGTTCCCCGCGGATATATGGACGGCTTTGTCCAGTGGTGCAAGCAAATCATCGGCCTATGTCTCACCACATTTTTGCAGGCAACCATCCTTGCGGCGGGGCTCATGGTGCTAAAGGACCATGCCCTGCTGGGGCTGGGGCTAATGCTGTCCGCAGGCGAAGTGCCGAGGATTGCCGGGGCATTCGGCCTTGATACCAGTACCAAAGCCAATGTAATGAGCGCGGTCTACACTGCACAGGCGGCGGTCAATACCACCCGAACCGTGGTGCAGGCGGTGGCGCCTAAATAAAAACAGGAAAGGAAAAAGCCTATGAAGGTAATTTATGTAGCATCCCCCTATGCCGGGGATATTGAACAGAATACAGCATTTGCAAAGGAAGCGTGCCGCCATGTGATGAACGATGGGCACGCTTTTTTTGCACCCCATTTGCTCTATCCAAACTTACTCCGAGAGTCTGAACAAGCAGAACGGCAGGCGGGGCTTGACATGAGTATCGCTATGCTGTCCCACTGCGATGAGCTGTGGTGTTATGGCAACCGCATCTCTTACGGAATGCACCTCGAAATAGAGGAAGCACGGCGAATCGGACTCCCTGTCCGCAGAGTGATGCAGCAGGAAAACGGCTTCGTCATTGGAAGTGCCAGAAATGTGCAGCAGGCCGAGGCTCCCGCAATGGCAATTGGTATGTGCTGATGAATACGATGGGGAGCCTTTTCGATGGGATTGGAGGCTTTCCATTAGCCGCCGTCCGCAATGGCGTCACGCCATTATGGGCAAGCGAAATCGAAGCCTTTCCCATCGAAGTCACGAAACTACGCTTCCCCGATATGCTCCATGTTGGGGATATCACAAAGCTGAACGGAGCGGAATTGCCGCCTGTGGATGTGATCTGCGGCGGCTCACCCTGCCAAGACTTATCGGTGGCCGGAGCGCGCCGCGGTCTCGCGGGAGAGCGATCCGGGCTGTTCATGGAGCAGACCCGAATTGCAAAGGAGATGAGAAAAGCAGATGAACAGCGAAATATACCAGCTCACCTTATTCGACCTCGATACCTCATTTGGGAGAATGTCCCTGGAGCCTTTAGCAGCGCAGACGGCGAGGACTTCCGGGCGGTCATCGAGGAAATCGTCCGCATTAAGGACAGTTCCTGTGATGTGCCTCGACCTGACACCGGGACATGGCAATCTGCTGGGGCTGTCTTTTTGGGAAACCAATTCAGCCTTGCTTGGAGAGTGCTCGACGCTCAATTCTGGGGAGTCGCCCAGCGTCGCCGTCGCATCTTCCTTGTCGCAGATTTTGGAGGACTCACCGCACCCCAAATATTATTTGAGCAAGACCGCCTGCTTGGGGATTTTGCGCAGAGCAGAGGCCAGGGGCAAGGAGCTGCCGCCCCAGCTCAAGGATGCACTGATGATACAGGCGGGGCTTGCCTGACCCCGTGGGATGTGCAAAGCCGCCGCATCACCTCAGAAACCGGCACATGGTCTGCCCTTTACGGCGGAGAGGGCGGCGGTCACGGATATGTACAGACAGAAGAAAAAACACCGGTGGCGTTTGCCGCCAATCAGCGTGATGAGGTGTGGGATTTGCACGATATCGCCGGAGCTTTGGGCGCGCAGCCGGGGATGAAGCAGCAGACCTTTGTTGCGGACACCGCCGCTGTCAGCAGCTTTCATGTAAACCAGCGAGATGAAGTCATTGACCTACATGGCATCTCTGGCGCACTGCTGGCAACCCGAAATATGCAGATGCAGACCTTTGTTGCCCAGGAGCCGCTCATGTGTCTAAACGACCAAGGCGGTGACCGCATGGATGTCACTGAGGAAGTGACATCCACCCTCCGGGCAGGCATGGGCGGACATCCGCCGCTGGTGGCTCAGCCCAACTGTCTCAATGGCTGGGATACCCAGCAGAGCCGGGTGTTCACGCCGGAGGGTGTGGCACCGACCCTTGCAGGTGCGGACGGCGGCGGAGGGAGAAATCCGGCTGGACTGCTGCTTGCTGCGGGTGTGGTCAGCAAAGGTGACGGCGATTGCTTTCTCACCCCGGATGTCCATACCTCCCTCACCAAAGGTGGTGGGCAGGCCGGACAGGGATATCCTTGTGTGCTGACCGCTGGCTTTTGCGGCAATGCCGGTGCGGAAGCAAGAGGAATTGGCTACCAAGATGAGTGTTCCCCCACGCTGAAAACAGGTACAGCGCCGTCTGTTCTCTGCCTCAATGACCAAGGAGGCAATCAGATGCACTGCACCGAGGACATCACTGGCACCCTACGCGCACAGGAGCATGGACACCAGCCGCTAATTTTTGACAACCATGCGCAGGATTCCAGATTTACCGGTCCGGTGGAGGTTTCTCAGACGGTATCCGCAGGCTTTGGAATGGGGGGAAACAACCAGCCTCTCGTCATGGCAACCCAACAGGGCGGCGCAGAAATTGGCGAGGGCATCTGCCCAACCATCACCGCCAGCGCCGGAATGAGTGGCAATAACCAGCCGGTGTTGTTTGAAAATCATGGGATTGACGCCAGATACACAGGCCCTCATCAGGTATCGCCCACCATGTCGGCGCGCATGGGAACAGGCGGAAATAATATCCCACTGGTGGGTGCTGCTATTGCGTTTAGCCTTGACTCCAAGGAATCCAACAGCATGAAATCGGCAAACCCCCATTCGGGATGCAGAGAAACCGACCTTGCTCGAACCATCGATACCACCAACCCCGATCCCTCAAAAAACCAGGGTGGCATAGCCATTTTAAAGGAAACCATCTGCATTGCGGGTAACACCATCGACCGCCAGCCGCAAAACGGCGGTAATGGGCTTGGCTGTCAGCCGGATGTTGCATATACCCTGACCGCTACGGATCACCATGCGGTGTTTAATCGTCAGGGCTTTTCCAACTTTCATGAGGGAGAGGTGGCTGCGGCACAGTGCGCGCGGCAACACAAGGGCAATACCGATTTAATCAGCACCTACCAAGAGGTCATTGGTGCCCTATGCAGCGGCGATGAAAAAGGCATTGGCAATCAGTATGTCAGCCAAGACAAATGCATCGTGGAGCCAAGAAACCTCATTCGCCGCCTAACTCCCTTGGAGTGCGAACGGCTCCAAGGCTTTCCCGATGGCTGGACGGACATCCCATGCGGCTCGGACAGTGCCCGATACAAAGCACTTGGCAATAGTGTAGCGATACCCTGTGTGAGCTTTTTGCTTCGGGGCATCGCTTATTTTTTACGAAAATTCAAGGAGGAACAGGAGGACACACCACCATGTACATGTACATCTACCCCGACAACCTAAAATCTAAGGCCACACTGTTTTTGTGGGAGCTGCGCGACATCGGCATCATCGGTATCGGCTGCCTTATTTCTGTATTCGCGCTCTCCCGGCTGGGCTGGCTGCCGCCCATTGTGTTGACGGCAGTTTATGCTTTTTTGTCTATCCGATTTGAGGACACCAGCATCCTTGACTTTATCCGATACGCTGTGGCGTTCTTCTTCGGCAAACAGCAAATCTACGAATGGAGGCAATTATGAGCAGAGAAAAGAAACAGGACAGGGAGAAATCGTCCACCCGCCAGCTCATGGGTATCACGGACATCACCCCGCACAGCTTGGTGACCGGATACGGTGAGCTGGTGTTTTTTATCATCAAGCCCACCAACATTAGTGTCCTCTCAGATGCCAGTGTGGGGGCAAGGATTTATGCGCTGATGAATGTTCTCAAGGGCATCGCGGAAATTGAGATGTTGTGCCTCAACAGCCGGGAAAATTTTGAGGATGTAAAGTCCCATCTGCAACGCCGCATGGACGCCGAGCAGAACCCCGTCATCCGCAAGCTGCTGGGGCAGGATATGACTGCCCTTGACCGAATGCAGGTGCAGATGGCGACGGCGCGGGAATTTTTAATCATCATCCGTCTGCGCAAGGAAAAGGAGTCGGAAGTCCAGCCTTACCTCTCTCGCATCGAAAAATCTCTCAAGGATCAGGGCTTCACCACGAAAAAGGCGGACGAAGCTGACATCAAGCGGCTGCTGGGGGTCTACTATGAGCAAAATGTCACGACCGAAAAGTATGAAGATTATGACGGAGAAAGGTGGGTGATTTTCGGTGAGTAAAATCAGAAAGAAAGAAGCGGAACCAGTCGAGGCGGTCAAAATAAAGGATTTTCTCGACATGATTGCGCCGGGTATCATCAAGTTTAACACAGACCATTTTATCTGCGGCAACACCTACCGCTGTGTTTGGGTGCTGCGGGAGTATCCCACCAGCACCTCGGAGCAGGCCATCCTGCGGCACCTCGGAGAAAAGGACGGCGTGACCCTGCGGATTTACACTCGCCAAGTGACGGCCAATGAGGAAAAGAAAATCATCCACAATGCCGCCAACAAAAACCGCATGGACAGGAGCAGTACCAACGACCTTCAGCAGACGGTGACCGCTGAGAGCAACTTGCAGGATGTGGTCACGCTGGTGTCCTCTATGCACCGAAACCGTGAGCCGCTCCTCCACTGCGCTGTTTATCTGGAGTTGACCGCTCACGATTTGGATGGGCTGAAACTCCTGCAAACCGATGTGCTGACGGAGCTGGTGCGCTCCAAGCTCAATGTGGATCACCTCATGCTCCGCCAGCGGGAGGGCTTTCTCGCGGTTGGCCCCGCCGGACATAACGTGTTGGGCAGCCAGTATGAGCGGGTACTTCCCGCAAGCTCAGTGGCAAATTTGTATCCATTCAACTATTCGGGCAAGACCGACGCGGGGGGCTTTTACCTCGGTCGGGATAAGTTCGGGAGCAACCTCATCGTGGACTTTGACAAACGTGACGATGACAAAACCAACGCCAACATCCTCATCCTCGGCAACAGCGGTCAAGGCAAGAGCTATCTCTTAAAACTCATTCTCTGCAACATTCTCGCTTCGGGGAAGTCCGCTGTTTGCCTTGATCCCGAGCATGAATATGTGGAGCTGTGCGAGAACCTCGGCGGGTGCTTTATCGACCTCATGAGTGGCCAGTATATGATCAACCCCTTGGAACCCAAGACATGGGACGAGGGCGGCAGCAATGACGCCGATGCGCCCCAAGCATTCCGCCAGCGCACTAAGCTCAGTCAGCACATCAGCTTTCTGAAAGACTTCTTCCGTTGCTACAAGGATTTTGACGACAGGCACATCGACGCCATTGAAATCATGCTGGGCAAGCTCTACGAGCAGTTCGGCATTAGCGACCGCACCGACTTCGGCAAGCTGACCGCCACCAATTACCCCATCCTGTCTGACCTCTACGCACTGATTGAGGCTGAGTACAAGGGTTATGACAAGGCAAAATATCAGCTCTATACCGCCGAACTGCTGCAGGAAATCCTGCTGGGGCTTCACTCCATGTGCATGGGTGCGGAAAGCAAATTTTTCAACGGACACACCAATGTCACCAGCGACCGCTTTATTGTGTTTGGCGTGAAAGGTCTGTTGCAAGCATCAAAGAACGTAAAGAACGCCCTGCTCTTTAACGTGTTGTCCTTTATGAGCGATAAGCTCTTGACCGAGGGCAACACCGCCGCCAGCATTGACGAGCTGTACCTGTTCCTCACAAATCTCACCGCAATTGAGTACATCCGAAACTTCATGAAGCGTGTGCGCAAGAAGGAATCGGCGGTGATTTTGGCATCGCAGAACCTCGAAGATTTTGCCATCCCCGGTATTGCCGAGCTGACAAAACCGCTATTCTCCATCCCGACCCATGCCTTTCTCTTTAATGCCGGTAACATTGACAAGCGGTTTTATATGGATACTTTGCAGCTTGAAGAATCGGAATACAACCTCATCCGCTTTCCCCAGCGTGGCGTGTGCCTCTACAAATGCGGTATTGAGCGGTATAACCTCGCCGTTCATGCACCAGCGTATAAGGAGAAGCTGTTCGGAAAGGCGGGCGGAAGATAATGAAAAATATAGATGTATTTCCGCTTGGCTTTTACACAATGAGAGGCTGGTGAATCTATGGCAGTATCCGCTGCGGAAGCCGCAGCCAAGGTCGCGGCCACCGTTTTGTCAAGTGACAAGCTCAGAAAAACGGCGGGCTGGATGATCGCCGCCATCCTATCGCCGGTCATTTTAATATTGGTACTCATCTGCTCCATACTCTCCGGCACAGCAGATCACAACAATGCTGCCGTGGGGCTGTGCTTCGAGGGCGGTGTGATTTGGGGCAATGTCCCGGAGGACTACCGGGGCTATATCGAGGATATGCGGGGCAGCTTTACCTTGCTGGATGGCAGCATCGCAACGGCAAATGCAGAGATGGAGGGTGGTGACAGCCTCGACTCCACCCGCATCAAGGCAATTTTTTATTCTCTGTTTTTCGGCGCAGATAGCCCCTCAAAGAAAGACCACCGCCGCTTTGTAGAGTGCTTTGTCACCTATGAGGAACGCACCCGCACCGTGGAAAATGAGGATGGCACCACCAGCGAGGAAACCTACACCGTGGCGGTTCCCGTCAGGGAACTGCCCGTGGTATACGCAAATATTTCAGCGGCAATGGGCATTTCCATCACGCCTGAGAACCAAGCAAACGCTTCGGAAATCTATTACCGTGTGCTGTACGGCAGACCAGCACCCACCTATGGTGATGAATTTGACCAATGGTCGGACGGCCTGCCCCTTTCGTCTGCACCGTTTATCGGTGCAGACGGTTTCTGCTCACCGTTAGGTGAGAGCTGGCGCGGCATGGTCACCTCGGAGTTTGGATACCGCAAAGACCCATTCACCGGGCAGACCAAAGGACACAGCGGCCTTGACCTTGGCGCAGGAAAAGGCACACCCATCCGTGCGGCACTGCCGGGGACGGTGTATGTGGTGCGTTATTCAAGCAGCGGCTATGGCTACCATGTGATGGTGGATCACGGCGGCGGTTTCGTCACGCTGTACGCCCACTGCTCCAAAATCCTTGTCACTGAGGGACAGACGGTGGATGCTGGAACGGTTATTGCAGGGGTGGGCTCCACCGGGCGTAGTACCGGAAATCATCTGCATTTTGAAGTGCGGATAAACGGCGAGAAGCAAAATCCAAGAAGCTATTTACCATAAGGAAGGAGTCAGAATATGAAGGAAAATAAAATTAAAGTGTTACGCGTTGAGCCGGGCTTGCCGCCCGCCGTGAAGGAAATCGGCAATGACCTTGCCAGCTTGCAGGCGGAGGTTGGCGGCTTGATTGAATGCATCAGCTTTCCAAACGGCTGCGTGGTTGTCTGCAATGAGGAAGGCAAACTGGCAGATATGCTACCCAACAGAAGGCTGGGCGCAGATATCATCTGCGGCCCATTTTTTGTTTGTGACACCACTCGCAGCGGTGATTTTACCTCTCTCAGCAAAAGTAAAATTGCGGAATACAGTCAACTTTTTTCCGAAGTCCCCGCCTTTAGCGGAGAGGAACCGGAGCTTGAACCCCGCATGACATTCATCGGATTTAATGATTAAGGAGGCTTTACAGATGAAAAAAGAGAATATCACCATCAGCATGGAGGCTGAAAAACTCCGTGCCACCAAACGCTATATGGCTAAAAAGGAAGCGAATTTGCAGGGTGAGCTGGAGGATGCTTTGCAAAAGCTTTATGAAAAATATGTGCCCGCCCCCGTGCGTGAATACATTGACGAGGGCGGCGAGGATAGTGCCGCCACCGCATCTGCACCTAAAAACCAGAAAGATAAAAGCAAGGCATCTACCGCTGCAAACAACGGTGCTATGACAACGAATCTGTAAGGCGCAGAGCTTCGACACCGTTGCGACCCTGTCGCCCCTGTGTGGGCTTTTGCGGGGCTGGGTGGCATCCGTGTACCCATGCGCCAGTTAAACAGCCGTGTCGGGGCTTTGTGCAAGCGTTCTTGCCCCCTCGGAGAGCGGAGGGGGCACGCGGGGGAACTGGTTCCGCCCGCGAGATGCACCGTGAGCGAAGCGAACTTGTCGCTTCCGCAGAAGCGGCGTGCATCTATGAACCCCCCGGTCGAAAATAGAGCAGGATAAAGGCGGGTGGTCGCAAGCGACCGCCCACCGGTCACAAACGCCCGCAGTGCGGGCGTTTTCAGCACCTACGATAAGGTGGACGGTTTTGGCTTTTGGAACAGCCAGCGTGGTCGCAATCGGCAAAACCCCAAGCAAACAAAGGCTTTTTGCCGTCCACCTTGCAGGTGGTCAAGACAAAATTGAGAGCACAAGGAGGACTTACAGCATGAAAAATAATAAAGAGCGCACTGCCATCTGGCTCTATCCAGAAACGATGGAGCGATTGGACGGCTGGCTTACTCAGGACAACTGCAAGAGCCGCAGTGAGTTCATGGAAAAAGCACTGAGCTTCTACATGGGCTACCTCGCCAGCGGTGACACCGCAGACTATCTTTCCAAGGCGCTGCTGACCAGCATTCAGGGCACCCTGCAAAATACGGAAAACCGGGTATCGGGCAATCTCTTTCGCCTGTCGGTAGAAATCAGCATGATGATGCATCTGCTGGCGGCTAACCTTGACATCACCGACGATGAGCTGTCGCGACTGCGTGGCCGCTGTGTTTCCGAGGTGAAAAAAACCAAGGGCAAAATTACGCTGGACAAGGCGGTGGAATTTCAGCATGGCATTGGCGGCGATGAATAATGGCAAGGCTCATTCTCAAATGTCCCTACCTCAAGGGCGGCAGTGGAAAATCTGCCGCCCACCTTGCCCACCTTGTCAAATACATCGCCACTCGTGACGGCGTGGAAAAAATCAAAAGCGGTCATGAGCTTTGGTGTCCTACTAAAAAACAGCAGGCGCTTATTGCGCAGCTGCTTCATGAGTTTCCGGACGCCAAGGACTCGCTGGAATATGAGGATTATGTAGAAAAGCCAAGCCGTAAAAACGCTTCGGAATTTATCACCATCACGCTGGAGCAACATCTCGAAAAAATTGGTGATCGTGAAAAATATTTGGACTACATTGCAAACCGTCCCCGTGTCGAAAAAATAGACACTCACGGTCTATTTACCTCTGGCGATGCACCGCTGGAGCTGGAGGCTGTGGCAAGAGAGGTGTCGGCGCACACAGGAAACGTGTGGACGCCGATTATTTCTCTGCGCCGGGAGGATGCCGAAAAGTTTGGTTTTGAAAATGCTGGCGTGTGGAAATCGCTGCTCTCCTCCAAAACGATGGAGCTTGCCGCAAGCCTCAAAATCCAGCCTGACCATCTGAAATGGTATGCGGCCTTTCACAATGAATCCCACCACCCGCATATCCACATGATCTGCTACAGCACCGAGCCAAGGGAGGGCTACCTCACCAAACAGGGTATCCGCAAAATGAAGTCGGCGCTGGCAACGGAGATTTTTCGGCAGGAGCTGTTGCCGCTCTATGCGGATAAAACCCAGCAGCGGGACGCCCTCACCAGAGAGTCAGCCGAGGTCATGCGGAAACTGATTGCACAGATGCGGTGCGGCGTTTTGTACAGCACCAAGCTGGAACAGCTCATCACACACCTTGCGGATCGGCTGCAATTTACCGCCGGCAAAAAACAATACGGCTATCTGAAAGCCGACCTTAAAAATGTGGTGGATGAAATTGTAGACGAGCTGGCGCGTGATCCGCGTATTGCCGCCGCCTATGATTTGTGGTGGGAATTCAAGGGCAGAATCAACAGCATTTATACGGAGCAGGCGCAAGAGCCGCTCCCGCTTTCCAAGTGCGATGATTTCAAAGCCATCCGCAATATGGTCATCAAAGAGGCTCTGCGCATTACAAACGGCGAGATGACCTTTGAGGAACCGGCTTCGGCGGATACTGCTCTGCCGGATGCGACCGTCGAGGACGATACCCCCGCGCATTCTTTTCAGAAGATGCTATTGCGGACGAGCCGATGGAAGCAGAGCGTCCTGCTTCTCATGCTCACCTGGGCGGGGCGGCGTTTGGCAGTAAGCGCCCATCATGGTGGACGGACGAGTACAAACAGGCAAAGCAGTATTTGTTTGGAGATGAGCACGGCGGCACCCAGCGGGATTTTGAAAAGGCCCGCGCGCTGTTTCTGGCAGAAGCCGATGACGGCAACCCCCTCGCCATGTACGACCTCGGCCGCATGACCGCCGATGGCCTCGCACCGAGCCGGTGTGGCAGCTGTGAGCCGGACGCCGATGCCACCTACGCTTGGTACGAAAAAGCCCTTGCTGGATTTCATGCGGCGGAGAGCGCAAGCCCTTGGAAATACACCGAGTACCGCATTGGCAAAATGTACGCGACGGGGCTTGGCACCGAACAGGATTATGAAGAAGCGGCACGTTGGCTCACGCTATCGGCAAATGAAAACTATAAGTATGCCGAATACTCCCTCGGCGGTCTTTACTATCACGGCAAGGGTGTGGAGCACAAGGTGAATTGCCCCGAAGGGGCAAGAGAGGGCGACCTGGGCCGAAATCATGAAACCGCCTTTGCCCTCTACACCCGCTCGGCAAATCAGAGCTTTCCCTATGCCAGCTTTGAGCTTGGCAAGATGCTCCGTGACGGAATCGGCTGCACAAAAAACAGCACTGATTCCCAGCAACGCTTTACCGAAGCCTTTCACGGCTTTAAGTCTTTGGAGCAGCAGAGCCATGACGATAAGCTCCAATACCGCCTTGGCTGGATGCTGTTAAACAGCGTTGGCACGGAAAAGGATGAGGCGGCGGCAAAGGCATACTTGGAAAAGTCTGCGGCAGTGGGTAACCCCTTTGCTTGCTACCAGCTTGCAAAAATCATTCTCTCTGATGAGAACACCCCGCCGCAGGAGGTGGAAAAAGCCCTTGCCCTGCTCTGCAAATCGGTGGAGGGCGAAAATCCCTATGCGCAGTATTTTCTCGGCAAGCTCTATGAAAAAGGGCAGCACGTTCCAAAAAATGTCGCGGAGGCAGTGGGGCTCTATAAGCTGTCCGCTGGGCAGGAAAATGAGTTTGCGGCATATCGGCTCGGCAAGCTCTACCTTGGCGGTGAGGGTGTGCTGAAGGATGTGGAGGAAGCGTTGCACTGGCTTAATTTCGCGGCGGAGAAGAAAAATCAGTTTGCCGAGTATGCCCTCGGCGTTCTCTATCTTAAGGGTGAGGATGTCCCCAAAAATACTGAAAAGGCAATCTCGTTTTTTCAGAGAGCTGCCGCGCAGGATAGCCAGTTCGCGCAGTACCGCCTCGGCAAGATTTATCTCATCGGCGAGGACGCGCCCAAGGATGTGGAAACCGCCTTGCGCTATCTGACTGCCGCCGCCGAGCAGGGCAATCAGTTTGCACAGTACACCCTCGGCAAGCTCTATCTGATGGACAAGGATGTGCCGAGGGACAAGGAAACGGCGGTAAAATGGCTCACCGCATCGGCAGCACAGGGCAACATTTACGCGCAGTTTTTCCTCGACCATATGGGGCAGTGGAAAGAGCCCTCCGTCCTGCTGGCCGCCACCCGACTGCTCCACCACATGAGCCGTATCTTTGCGGACAACGCGCCGCCGCTGAAATCGCACGGGCAGCAGATTGACCGCAAGCTCCTACGGAAGCTCCGGGAGAAAAAGCAGGCGCAGGGTCACGCCCCAGACGACCACGAGCAAACCATGTCATATTAACGATTGGAGAACTTTATGAAAAAGCCCAAAAGTACTACAAAACAACTGCCGCCCAAAGAAAAATTACTTCCGAGCCAGCGCCGTCCTGTCAAAAGGGCGGCGTTTTTTCATCGCATCGGAAACCGACATCAATAAGGAGGTACACCATGGGAACCTATATCCATTTTACCGATGAGCAAAAGCTCCGCGCCAACAATGTTGACCTCGTGGATTTTTTAGAGCGACAGGGGGAAAAGCTCATTCGCTCCGGTCCCGAAAAGCGGCTGGCGTCTGACCACAGCATCACCGTCCGTGGCAACGAATGGTACGACCACGCAGCCGGTCAGGGCGGCTATGCCATAGATTTTGTGCGCCAGTTTTATAACCTCTCCTTTCCCGAAGCCGTGACCATGCTCCTCGGCGGCGAACAGGGCAAGGTCTATGAACCAGCAGAAAAGAAAAAGCAGGAGCAGAAAAAACCATTTGCCTTGCCCGACGCTAACAGCGATATGCGCCGTGTCTACGGCTATCTGGTCAAAACTCGGCTGCTCGACCGAGAGGTGGTCAGCTATTTTGCAAAGCAAAAACTGATTTATGAATCCTGCGAAAAATCCAAGGACGGCACCAAGGAATATCACAATGCCGTGTTTGTGGGCTTGGATGAAAATGGTGTTGCCCGTCATGCCCACAAGCGGGGACTCTACACCGAGGGCACCGGCTTCAAGGGCAACGTGGACGGCTGCAACCCTGCCTATAGCTTTCACCACATCGGGAAAAGCAATCGGCTCTATGTATTTGAGGCGCCCATTGATTTGCTGTCTTTTATTACGCTGTACCCCAAGGACTGGCAAAATCAAAGCTATGTAGCGCTCTGTGGTGTTTCGGAGCACGCTATGTTAAAGGCGCTGGAACTAAATCCGCAGCTCAATCATGTGGTGCTGTGTCTCGACCACGATGAGGCAGGACTGGAGGCGGGAGAAAAATATTATGACTTGCTCTCAGATAAGGGCATTCAGTGTGGCAGGATTCTGCCAAAGTTCAAGGATTGGAACGAGGTCATCAAAGCGGCACACGGTCTACCTGCGCTCCCAGCCGAAGAACATCCCCAGCATCGGCTTCGGGATGAAATATGTGGTGAGCTGTCCGCAGTAAAACCTGCCGAACCTCTCTCTGCCAACCATCTGTCCGCCATACTGCAAAACGTCCGAACTCATCTACACTCTGGCAAATTTTCCGATGCGGAGGACTGTCTCAAGGGAATGCTGTCCGGCGCGGTGGCATCTGCGGCGAACGAGTATCGCCAGATGAACCACTGCCGCAATCTCTCCACCGTGCAGGCCCGCCTGCGCTATGGCTTTCGCACCTATGAAAATCGTGGGCGGTTTAAGACAAGGCTGGATACGCTGGACTCAGCCATCATGTCCCTGTGCGGGTATGAGCGGGTGCTGTCCCCGGCAGAAAAAGAAAAGTTGGCGGAGAGCTACGAAGCCGTTGCCGCCCACTGCCTCAAGGCAGTCATTTTGATGGAGCAGGATCAGCAGAAACTGGAGCAGAAGCAGGTCCCAGCGATGGCAATGGCGTGAGAAAAGGCAGGATAGTTGAAATGAAACTATCCTGCCTTTTTTTACTAAGCAATGTAATGCTTTTGACGCAAACGCTATGCCTTAAAGGTTGCAATATTGCCCGAAAAGCCACACTGTCGAAGAATTTGTTCAAACATGATAGGTTCATTATTTCCCCTGTCGTGAAGATGCCAAGCAATATTCGCTGTGTCAAGAATCTGGCAAATCTCTTTTATATAGCATAAATCGACCGTTGAGAAGGAAAAGCCCCAAGAATAAATATCTTTAATGTTATAGTGTTTTAGCTTTGAAAAAAAGGCGTTTGTTCAAGAATTTGTTTTGTTGGTTTCATAAGAGAATCGTTAATATCATCAATTCCCTCCATGCCAAAATCATAATCTGATTCATCATTGTTTTCAAAATCGAATTCGCTATCTGAAGAAGAGGCTGCGGTGATATGCCTTTCCACTACTCCATGTCCAATAATTATGTCTCCACCTTGAATACCATGGATATGACAGATTTGTTCAGATGGGATACTATAAATATCTTCAAGGGTTTTTGTGTAGTTAAAGGTTAGGAAAACACTCGCATTTTTCAAAGAGTCCGTCAAAAAAACATTGCGGGAAATATGTTTCGGATATGAAATGGTATTGATCCATTGTGAAAATAATTTTGAAAATGCATGAGCATTTAAGTGCAGTGTGGATGTATAGTCCTCTCTTGCATATGCTGTTTTCCAAAGGTCAATATCTCCATCATTGTCGGTTACATCATCAACATCATCAAAGAATATTCCCCAGTCTATTTTTCCGAGAGACTCTTCAAAGTTTGCCCAATCTCCTCCGGCAGCTTCATTGATGCAGTAGACTAAAAAGGAAGCTAAATCTTCATCAGAGATAAACATTTCACCTCTCGGCATCATGGTGGCGTCAGAGAGCATGAAGTTATCAGTATTCTGAGATTCAGGATACATCCCAACCAACCAATCTTTGAAATCACTGTATGATGTAGGCATATCATGTCCTCGATCAAATCCGTTGCCTATAATAAAAAGGTTATTATTCAATGTGTATCCCTCCATTTCAAACTTATGACCAAGCAATTGGGTAATCAAATATATTTTTAATGATACACCAAACACCCCAAAAAAGAAAGGAGTCCCCCATGAACGAATCCGTCTATATCCTAATCGGAGCGGCCGCCGTGATGTTTAGCGTCATCGGCGGCCTTTCCCTTTTGGCACACTACTACACCCTTAACGGCATAAAGTCCCGCACCGTGGGCGATGGGCAGCACGGCACCGCCCGCTTTGCCAGTAAGCAGGAAATTAAGAGCACCTATCGGCATATCCCATTCCGCCCTGTGCTGTGGCGCAAAGGAGAGCAGCTCCCCACCCAGCAGGGGCTCATCCTCGGCAGTACTGGCAAGAAGAATTCCGTCACCGCGCTGGTGGACACCGACGATGTCCACTGTCTCATGATCGGTGCATCTGGCGTGGGCAAGACGGCGTTTTTTCTCTATCCCAACCTCGAATACGCCTGTGCCAGCGGCATGAGCTTTTTGACGACGGACACCAAGGGTGACCTCTACCGCAACTACGGCGCAATCGCCCGCGACCACTACGGCTACAATGTGGCGGTCATAGATTTGCGAAACCCTACCCGGTCGGACGGCAACAATATGCTCCATCTGGTCAACGCCTACATGGACACCTACCGCGCCGATGAAAATAACCTCGTGGCAAAGGCCAAGGCGGAAAAGTACGCCAAGATTATCGCCAAGACCATCATCAACGCAGGCGATGAAAACTACGGTCAAAACCAGTTTTTCTACGATGCCGCCGAGGGGCTTCTGACCTCGGTCATCCTGCTGATCGCGGAATACCTCCCGCCCACGGAGGTGGACGGCAAAAAGGTGGACTGCCGCCACATCATCAGCGTGTTCAAGCTGGTGCAGGATTTACTTGCCCCCAGCAAGGTGAAGGGCAAAAGCCAGTTCCAGCTCCTCATGGACAAACTGCCCTCCGACCATAAGACCCGCTGGTTTGCAGGCGCCGCCCTCAACTCGGCGGAGCAGGCGATGGCGTCCGTCCTCTCCACGGTGCTGTCCCGGCTCAATTCCTTTCTTGATACCGAGATGGAGCAGGTTCTTTGTTTCGATACCGCCATTGACGCAGAAAAGTTCTGCAAGGAAAAATCCGCGCTGTTCATAGTGCTTCCCGAAGAAGATTTGACCAAGTATTTCATGGTCAGCCTTATGATCCAGCAGCTCTACCGGGAAATCCTTGCGGTGGCTGATGAGAATGGCGGCAAGCTGAAAAACCGTGTGGTGTTCTACTGTGACGAGCTGGGCACGCTGCCCGCCATCGAATCGCTGGAGCTGATATTTTCCGCCAGCCGCTCCCGTCGCCTGATGATGGTGCCAATCATCCAGAGCTTCGGACAGCTCGAAAAAAACTATGGCAAGGAGGGCTCTGAAATTATTGTGGACAACTGCCAGGATACCATCTTCGGCGGCTTTGCCCCCAACAGCCAGACCGCAGATGTTCTCTCCAAGGCGATGGGCTCCCGCACCGTCATGAGCGGCAGCATCAACCGCGGAAAGAACGATCCCAGCCAATCCCTACAAATGATGGAGCGCCCACTCATGACACCAGACGAGCTGAAGTCCATTCCCAAGGGCAGCTTTGTGGTAATGAAAACAGGCACTCATCCCATGAAAACCAAGCTGCGGCTGTTTTTGGATTGGGGCATCACATTCGGAGCGCCCTACACCATTCCCGAAAAGGCGCACCGCAAGGTGAGCTACGCCGACAAGCAGGTGCTGGAGGAAAGCATTGTCAGAAAGCATAGCGCCTGTGTGGTAGTGGATGAGGAAACTGGAGAGCTGCTGGAACCGCCCACCGGAACCGGGATGCTCCACACACCTGTGGCGGAGCCTGCTGAGGACAATTCCACGCGCCGCAGTCATCTGAGAACAAAGTGATAGGAGTGAACACAATGAGTTATTTCGGAAACATTTATGCCGCCTCGCCCGATGAACTTCCCCATCGGGCGAGGGCAGTTTATATGTACCTCAAAGACCGCACCGGCAAAGGAAGCGACTGCTGGCCCGCCGTGAACACCATTGCAAAGGACATGAACCTCTCCCGCAGTACCGTCAAGCGCGCCCTCCATGATCTCACCAAGGCGGGGCTGGTGGACAAGGAGGCACGCTACCGGGAAAACGGCAGCCACACCAGCAATCGGCTAATTGTAAAATGACGCCGCACGAAAAAAAGACGCAGCTCCCACCAGTGGAGAACTGCGCCCTAAAGCTGAACCCAGGAGAGGTTCACAGTGAACCCCCTTGAAGGACTCACTCTAAGAATTATTTATTACAGAAAAAGAACAAGCTGTAGATGTAATGAAAGAAAGTACTAATCTAAAAAGGCAAGAGTTTAAGTAGCAGTTATTCGAAGGATATAGGGGTGCCCTCTACGTCAAAAGTGAGCCGTTCTCAAATTCCATCAAGGGCGTGTCCGGGCAATCCATTACCTTAACCTCTATCCAATCAGGCACTTCATGTGCACCTTAGACAATGCCACGGCAATCGCTCCAAGCATTATTTCCGGCTTCGCCTCTGACGAACATCTTTGCGGATTTCTTCAAAGCAGGCCTCGTTTAGAATTCCCGCTTCACGAAAGCTCGCCACGGCTGTGCTCATCACTTGGAAGTTGAGCTCCGTACCTCTGCTGTCAGCAAGATAATCAACGGCGCGGTCAGCATCAATCCCCAACCATCCTGCGGTTTGCACCGAGTCGATGTTTGCGCCGAGGAAAATGAATTCCCATCCGTACTTTGCTTTCTGCCGTTCAATCTGAGTCTTGACCTTATCAGCAGAGTATTCACAGCTGGCGTTTTCTTCGCCATCCGTGATGATAACAAACATTACTTTTTCAGCGCGATAATCTTCGGCAGTATGCTTCTGCGCATTGCCGATTTTATTGATGGTTTTACCAATGGCATCGAGCAGAGCGGTGGAACCACCGGCAGAATACTCCTTGTCGGTAATCGGGCTGACTGCCTTGATGTCAATGCGGTCGTGGAGCAACTCGTAATTGTTGTCAAACAGCACCGTTGTGATGTGGCACTCGCCCTCGACGGCCTGCTGCTTAGCCAGCATAGAATTGTAGCCGCCGATAGTGTCATTTCCCAAGCCACCCATCGAACCACTTTTATCGAGAATAAAAACCAGTTCAGTAAGTCCTTTTTTCATTGTAGTAGTCCTCCTAAGATTTATTTGATGATCTTAGGATACTACTTTACGAATGGGTGGAGGTCGCTTTGAAAGCGACAAGTAATTAACTCATAAATGTCTCAGCAGCAAACCACACAATGCAGATTTATCCTTTCATTATACCATCAAGCAACGGCTTAAAAATCTTTATTAAAGCTGCAAGGTTATCTGCAAGCCAGTCAACAATCTCGTTCCAGTGTTCCTCGTGGTTGAGTCCGTAATCATTATACTGAGCGCAGATTCTACACGCTCTTTTTCCGGGGAGGTCTTGCCAAATAAGCTCACCGGGGAAAGCGGCGGCGATTTCGCACTCTTGGGATTTTAGTGCGTCATATATTGTCATATTGCGCATATCATCTCCTGTGTCAATATACAACTCCGCCCGCGCTCCATCCATTCTGATAACTGGGTTAAATACGACACCGCTATGACCACTTGCCCCGCTAAGCCAGTTGTCCTTTCCAGGAGAAACATTGTTGTAAATGCCTGTCTTAGAGCGCAGTACGGGCAAAGCCGTTTCCCAAAATCTATACCGTGTTTTGTAGCGTGTAGCTTCCTCTTTTGATGAAATTGTTTCCTCTTGTTTTTTCGCCGTCAAACGAATTTGATAATCGCCGATGTCTTGCATCGGGATAATCTGCTCGGGGTCAAGGTATAATTTTTTGTCATCCTTATACGGTGTCACTTTAATACAAGTAATATCAACACCGTGATAGTTGCGCAGCCAAAGAACGGTGGAGGTCACTTCCTTGCGGAAGTTCGCGGCAACAAGAATAACGCGCTGATCGCCCTCCACAGGATTCAAGCGAATGCTCTCATAATCCAGCCCATCATAAAATTCGGAGATTTTGTCCTGCGCAACGGCTGATGTTCCAAGATATTTCTGATAAACCTCGCAAATCTCACTTTTTGTTAATGTGGCACAGTAGGAAACGTATTTTAAGGCTTGCCAAACAACATCTTTGCCCGAATCGTCAAGCTTATTTTCAATGATGACGAGCTTTCCATTCTCATCAAGGGCGAGGAGATCAAGGCGCTCATTCGTGTCAGGGAATCCATCAAACTCTTTTTGAATTATCAAGAGATTCTCGCCGAGAATCAACGGATTATCCGCAATCCACTCCTGCAAATCATAACGCTCGGATAATTTGAGTTCCGAGAATGATTTCTTTTCAAGGGAAACCGCCTTTTTATTCTGTGTGTCAATTAAAAACATATCTATCCTCCCAGTCATAGTTGGCCGTAATGAAACACCGCTTTGCTGATTTCAAAGATATCGTATCTACCGCTCGCCATAAAATACTTAGTAGCATATTATGATTGCGGTTCATGCAGACTGCATTTAAACTCATCACAATATCCCATACCATCGCAAAAATCTCCATCCTTGCCCTTCGAGCAGTATTGAGGAACACCATTTTCATCATGTTTGCAGAACCAACAAAAATCACAAACCGGATCGCAAACAGGGTCGTTGCAGACATACATCTTTTTATCCTCCAGGCACCAGCTGATTGTAATGGAACGGCACTTTATCAATCTCGCAAGTAAAAGTATTTTCCATCCTTGATAATAATTTGGACATCGTTATCATATACGGCTTCAGGCTCAGTGAGCATCAATTGCTGTCGGGCCTTTTGAGCGTTAATTTTTTGCGACATCCCATCTTCAAGTTCTTTGTAACGCCATTTGTCATCAATGAGGCTGGGTATCGCTGCAAAGAAACTTTCAATCCCTGTTTTGTTTCTGCGATTCTTATCCATGTCAATTCCAAGCGAATTGACTTGATTTTTATGCCAATCCTCTAATTTTGACCTAATATGATTTGACTGATCTAAGAAGGTATTAAAAGAATAATAGCTCATTTCTCTTGAGTTTTCACCTTTTCCAAGCAGATAGATCAACTTGCTGATTTCTTCCAAAACAATTATCAAAATGTGCTGATATTCGAGCAAAGGCATAAGCTCGTCCACTTTTTCTTGATAGTCCCTGTAATCAGGAGTTTGATTTTTCTTTATTACTTCGTCAACAGATAAATTGACTTGTTGGAGTAATTGGGCACCCTCAGCTTTCAAATCATCTAATGTATGTAATTTGCGGTTTCGCAAAGTGTCACTTTCCATAATTTCTGAATCAAATTTTGAAATTTCACCAACTAAGGGAAGCAACACAAGAATCCGGCTTCTAAATTCTCTGTTTTGAAAATCACTGATTTTGTCTATGCTCTTTGTCATAGTTTCCAGCTTGGCGCTTATCTCAGACATATAATATTGCCCGACCACTAAAGACCCGACATTCATCACATTTGCAACACCGTTCGCGACAGTAGTAGCTTTTGTGACTTTACTCATATCAACTTTGCTTAAATTTGCTTGTGCCGCTACACCTTTACCTCCGTGGATATAACCTCTTGCAGCACCTACTACATCTTTCGACTTCGTGAGTCGTGAAAATGGGATATCAATTTTTACTAACTCTGCACCTTTTAGAGAGTTGAGAGCATTATTTGCTATCAGCCTTGTCCCTGCTTGCGATGTAAACGGTATTAGTTCTGAAATGCGGGAAATCACCGTTTGATCTGTGATTTCAAACAGGCGTTTTTCCTCAATGTGGGTTGTTGCCGGCAGTAGTTGGATCGGTATGGCTATTATATTGTTTTGAATATGATCTGCACCAAGCACCCCTGAATCACTTGAAGAGGATACTGAGGAAACCAAAGCATCGTTGCCACTGAGCTTAGATTTTCTTCTTAAATAGAAGACCAGCCCGGCTATTAAAGCAACGGCTATTATGGTTGATACCGTTATCAAAATGTAGTCCATGATTTTATCCTCCAAGCACCGGCTGATCGTAATGGAACAGCACCTCGTTGATTTCAAAGATATCGTATCTGCTGCCCACAATGAAATACTCAACAATCACATCAAACTTTTGGCTATGGGAGAGCGCATATCCTGCTCGATTCAAAAAATCTTCCGTTTCACTAAGCGTCAGCTCCAAGGCAATGGCCAATGCAATAGCGGTCCGTTTACTCGGCATATACGCCTTACCGCTCCTGATTTTTGAGAACAGGCGGCGGTCGATATTGGCACGCTTATATACCTCGACATCTGTTTTACCCTTGGCATCAATCAACCGCAGGAGCGTTTGCGAAAATGGTTCATCGAGGTTTTCAATCACTTCATCCAGTCCCTTCGCTGCAGCAGCGATGGGCATGGGCATGGCTTCCTCTGCAAAAATTGCGGAACGCTCTACATCCAGTAGACTAATCCCGCGACGGCGATCTATATGTTCATCGACATAATGCTCATCGATGTAGCTTTCTACGCTGCCCAGCAATTGTTCACTGATAGTAAATGCGTCTTTATCAAACACGGCAAGATATACATCCATATCATGTTCGTCAAGATAGTCTTGTATGGCCTGCGTTGCCACTTTCAAGGCATTCGTTTTCGGGTAGCCAAATATGCCGCTGGAGATCAGCGGGAAAGCAATGGATTCACAATCATTCTCCGCCGCCACGGTAAGCGAGTTCATGTAGCAAGCTCGGAGCTGATCTGATTCACCATGCTGACCATCACGGTAGACCGGGCCTGCTGTATGGATGATATGCCTTGACAAGAGAGCAAAGCCGGGCGTGATTACGGCTTTGCCTGTCTGAATTGGCGAGAGCCTATTGCAAGCAGCTTGCAACTCTTTTACCCCAGCAGCCTTGAAAATTGCACCACAAACCCCGCCGCCCATTTGAAGCTCCGTGTTGGCGGCGTTGACAATGGCATCGGTCTGCATCTTGGTTATATCATTACGGATAATGGTAAATGGCATATAGACTCCCTCACTTTTAAGACATTGATGCTCCATCAAGTCGATGACATCTCATAACACACTTCATCCAACAATTCACGGTTGCTGTATTTGAAATAACGATCCAGTTGGTTATGATACATTTGTTATGTCTACATAACAATTTGTTTGTTGAGTAGCGGCCGCTTTGCTGACAAACAAGAAATTATAAGCATTCATCAGCACATCCCATCTCGACCGGAGCCGTGGCGCAAAGGAGAGCGGCCAACATGAAGGAAAGGGAACGCTACTGAAAATCACGTCCCCTTGAGCTTATTAGCTCTATTGTCACTATATTTTACCGCTTACACAAAATTTGAACGTCTCAACACAACAACTCAATCCTCTCGCTCTGCATCAGAAGCAAATATTCTGTCCAGTTCCTCGTTAGAGGTGATGCCGCGAACTTTATTGCGTATTGTAATATTCGACATTTCCAGACGATAGAAATGATCTTTCCCGTCGGGGCCACGTTGCTGGCGAATCAACTGAATCCTTCCAAATGCATCCCAGTGCTTTTCTGCAAATTTTGCCAAACCTACTGCTTTGGGATAGTTGTCTTTTCGGCTTGGATCATGCGGTTCGAGAATATCAAAAGCATACCCCTGCGCATCAGCACGGATAATTACCAGATCTGGAAACATTGGTGTAGCTACGCCGCTTACTTCATAAGGAATCTCCAACGACCATTTTTTGCGATCAAGATTGCGAAGCCAGCAAACGGCACCATTATTTAGTTCTTCCTCAACAACACCGCTCTCCCAAGGATTTAATACGGTTTGAAATGTACCATTTTCCGCACAATAAAGGTGTTGATCAAATGACACGCTGTCCTCCGAGATAGAAAAATCGATAGAATCTGGCAGTGTCCAAGAAACAGCAACAGGCTGTGCCGAGGCGTTTGTTAAGCGTTCATATACCGCTTTGCGTAGCTCGTTCTGCTTTGCAATGGAGCGCTTGTTGCTTTCATACAAATCAATAAATGCCTGTTCCGCATAAGCGTTAATACGTTCTAATGCATCGGTGTCGCTGGTCAGCACGATGATTTCAATTTTCACATCAATATGATCTCGTGCACTGTGACGTATCCAATATTCTTTGTGTAGTCCTTCTCCGAGCAGCTTTCCGGATTGCTCAAAATGGCGCGTAATATCAAACTCAGACACTATCATTGTCTTGGTTTCTTCATCGAAGGAGTACGCATTATCGCCATAGTCAAAAGTCAATGTGCCAAGAGAAAAGCCCGTAATCGCTTCCGCTCGGCTTTCAAAGCTTCCGCTTTCTTTTATTCGTGCGATTTCATCATCCATTTTTGTCAATATCGTATTCTTAATGGATTTTTGAGCATCTAAATCAATACCGTCCATCGTCAGTGCACGAGAAAGCTGCATCAGCAATTTGAGCGGAGATTGTTTGCGCGAGGTGTCAATGCGGTAAGTGATGAGGTCGTTCATGGACTTAAACACATCGGCATAAGTAAGATTACGGCTGAGCGTAATAAGTTCTTTACTAGTTCCTGTTTCAGTAGGCACTGCAGATTCACTATCACGAAGCGCATTGACTACTGTTTTCACAGTTTCCTCATCAAAGTACGGGAGAAACAGGCTAACACTGTTCAATTCGGCATCAGAAGCAATTCGTCTGGCTAACGGTGTACGAATCATGCGCCCCAAAAGTTGTGCAATATAGGTGTAGTCTTGTGCACTGCGGAAAGACATCATAGCTTCCGCACGGGGACAGTCCCAACCGGTGGAAAGGTTCATTTTAAAGAAAACAACAATGGCGTTTTCGTCTTCCTCAATGCGTGACGCTTCAATCCGCTGAATTTCGACACCGCGCACCAATATAGTGCCCCTGTCATTAAAGGTATGTACGATTTCCCCTGGTTGCAGTTGCCGTCCAAGCGACTCCTCAAGCATCTCAATACAAACGCCCAAATCAGTATGTGTTGCTTCACGTTCACTTCCGTCTTCCACTTGGACGACAAGGATAGGTCTTACGAAAGTTTCTTCTTCGCGTTCGCAATAAATCTTCCAATGGGCGCATTTTTTACGCCAGTCCTCAACAGCACCCCTAAACATAGTCATATCTGCGCTTAATGGCATATCGGGGTAATGAATAATAATTCTATCTTTCAGCAGACCCGACTCACGAACATGGTCCGGCGGAACGATAACCTTTTGCACGGTAGAGGAGGTACCCGCAATCAGCATATCAAAGCGCTGTGGAGTTGCTGTTACTCCAATTACCAATGGCATAGCACAAAGTCCATCCACATCACTACCCTTTATAAATTTTTGCATGATGGATTGTGCCTTATTCTCTGCTTGTACGGACATATATGTACCGCGATGTGCTTCATCGATTACAACATAAAACTGCTGGGGATTACGCCGTGCTGTATTTGTAAGTGTTTCCCAGACGGTATATTGTCTTGCGTCTGATTTAGCTGTAAGCAATTTGTCTGAGCCAAGCTTTTGCGTGTTCAAGAAGTAAATGCAGCCGCCCTCGAAATACTCGGCATTAAATGTGGAATCTATCGTTATCAAATCACGCACTCTGATTTTGTCTGATTTGCTTTCGATTTTCAGCCGTGTCTGTTCGTTGAGCTCAGGGGAATCGGCAAGCCAGATAAACACGGAATCTGGCTTGCCTATGCCATCAGCACTCCCGTATAAAATTTCTTCAAATAAAGATGTCATGACGATGGTTTTACCTGCGCCAGTGGGTGCCGAAAAAGATACAACCTGCGGTTTGTTTTCTCTCCACAGCACGTGGGCATCGTTGATGGCTGAATGCAGATCGGCAAGAGCCGTTTCCTGAAACGGGAATAAAACATCTCTCATTTATTAATTCCTCCGGCTTCCCAGCACAAAATTATCAATATAGTCGCGATAAAGTTGATATGTGTTTTTAGCCTTAACGTCGGCAGACATTGCCCTGAACGCTTCTTCCGAGTTCGTCACGAAATAGATCGTTTCAAGTGAAACCTCTGCTATTATTTTCTCTGCAAATTCGGCAAACTTCGTTTCATCAACAAGAATGGCGAATCTGTTTTCCGGTAAAATTAGCATTGTTGGTTCTTCATCGCTAGCAATTTCAGGTCGCCGACCAATCGCTCCAGATTTTAGCCAAAGCAATGGCAATATCTCACGGAATTGCCGACCAAGTGACACTCTGTTCTTATCAAGAAAATCCAGCTTGAAATATTCAACATTTGAGGAGAAGCCCTTGCTCATTGGTCGCTTTATTTGTGATGCGATAGTTATAGTACCAAGCATATCAGAAATCCGCTCTTTTATTGCATTGAACACCGTAATTTCTCTTTCAACCACATAAAAATCCGTAATGTGGTCTTGATCTTCAAGCACAGATAACCACTCGTTCACAGCTTTTTTATTAAATAAAATTGAAGCCGTGTGCTTTTCAGAAACAATAAATTTGCTATCTGGTTTCACCAATGTTTGTGGCAATTGTGCTTTTCCATCCTTGCCACGGAGTATAGAGACGATTTGTTTTTTCATTTTATGTGTTAACTCCGTAGAATCATCCACAAAGCCCATTTGATAAAATGTGCGGTTGATTTCCTTGGTCTCCATCAGGTTTGTGTAGTATTCGCCTGTCAGAATTGTACCATCAGCACGTTTACCCAAAATGCTGTATTGTGTTCGTGGCCACGTTACAGAACGACAAATGCCGTGTGATTCCCATTCAGAATCACCTGGTCGCATACCACTTTTAGAAAGTTCCTTGAATTCACTGTCGGACACTTCGTTGTTAGTTACAAGGATGCATCTGCGCTGCCCATTGTCTTCAGCGTTGAGCAAGTTGACAGCATGAAGCGTTGTACCACTGCCTGCGAAAAAGTCTAAAATTAATGCGATCTTGTTATTCCTCATCACTGCGGATATAGCATCTTTAGTGGAATAAAGAGACTTCGGGAAAGAAAAGGCCCTGGATTGTCCAATTATGCTTGAAACCAAATCAGAACCATATGCTCCCGCGTCATGATAAGACCGGTGCCACACGGTTTTTATAACGCGTGTATCATCCTTGGCATACTCAATGTTAACTACGCCAGTAATGGGATCTCGACTTGTTATAATTATTCCACCGCGTTCAATCTGCTGCTGATTAGGCTGGCTAATGTATGTTATGCCCCATGTTTTGCGTTGCGCATCATATCTTCCGCAAGAAACATATCCTTTTAATATCAAATCATTTAGCGTATCGCTACCAACGCTCCATCTTCCAAAGGATCCATCTCTCCGAATTGGCCATGCAACATCAAATCCCTCATATTTCTTTCCAATTTCAGGTAGTTCTGGAAGAGGAAGATATGAACCCGCCTTAACGACGGTTTGGTGTTCGCTGTCAATAAAAACAGGGTAGAACATACTCACTCTATCACTGCGCAACGCGTCCGTGCCAGAACGCAGCAAACCTTTCCAGCGTGGCTTCCTGTTAGGGTCTGGGGGGTTTAACAAGTTGTCATCACTATCTGCTACAAAGGCGTTAGGCGCAAAACAATATACAACATATTCTTCCACACGTGAAAAACGCCCCTGTGTAACGCCTTTGGGATTTATAACCGCTGAAACCATTTGAATATAGAATCCAGGGAATTGTTCCTCAAGCAGGACACGCAGATGGTGCACTTCATGTTCATCAATTGTTACAATCATGACACCCGTGCTTGGATTCAGCACCTTTTTTGCGAGTGCCAAACGCTTTTGCATCATGGATAACCACTTGCTATGTCTCCAGCTATCTGAAGCATCCACATAATCGTTGTTATATTTCCAATCCCGTGCCCCCGTATTGTAAGGCGGATCGATATAAATGCAATCCACTTGCTTGGGATAAAGGTACTCCAGCAACTGAAGCGCATGGTAATTATCCGCTTCGACAAGCGTGTGCCATAAATCACTATCCGGCGCATTCTCAACAAAGTCGATCGGCTCCAGCGTTGGAAAAATAGGCTCTCCGAACTGAGCTACTGAAATCAACTCGGAAACTGCAAATTCTTTCATCTCGCCGGATGCTTTATGGCAGCAGATAGCAATATCGTCAGTCAGTTTCACTACCGTAAAAGTATCATTAATTTGTCCCGCTTTACGGGCGACGGTTGAGCCGCGTTTGATTGCGACCCCGTAAAGCGGTGTGCACTCGGGAATGTGTTCCTCAAACACAAGTCCAAACTTCTTGTTTTTCGATAGCCGGGCTACTTCCTGTTCTAAGCGGTTACGCAGCGCCGGATCTGTGATTTGCTGCAGCAAATCATTAATTGCAGCCATGTTTTTCTCTCCTCCTATGGGTTATTCGTTCGCTTCGCGTTTGCTCCACGAATGACCAAAAAGCTCATTTCCATCTGACAGATGCAGTACAGCTGTGCTTTCAAGCATTTTTTGCGCTGCAACAGTGGCAGAATCCGCTTTGTCGAATGCAATAAAAATCTGCCTACCGCTATTCTGATAGCATTCCAATATGTGCTCCAAGTGCGTATCTTCGATTCTCTTCAAAATGTTAGAGTCATGGATGAGCGCAGGAACCGGGCATAGCTCAAGCAGACACAAATCGTATATTACAAGGCTCTTGAATGCTGTGCCTTCGCTGGTGTTGCCAGGTGTTCCAAACACGATGTCTTTCTGTGGGGAGAGCTGCAAAACCGGCGCAGTTTCCTGTTCTTTTGCAACTTCAGCGTTGATGTGCGCCATCTGGAGGTTAATATCTTCTCGCACCTCATCAATGTGTTCAGTCTGTTGTTGTAAAAGATTCTCTAACCGGCGCTCAGCCATGGTGCGGGCTGCTTGCAGTTCTTTTTGATGAATTAACCCATCGTTTTCTTCTTGCAACTTATCAATACTTTTTGAAATACTGACGCACTGGGAAAGAACCCGCTCAGACATTTGTTTTGCCAATCCGGATTCCTCGATTTTTTGCCGCAGACGATTGATTTCTCTATCGCACTGACCAATAATGGGTTGCAGACGGTTGATTTCCTGCGCCATTTCTTCACTTAATATCTCTCTGATTTTTTTGTGAAAGTGATCGATTTCAGCAAATGCCTTCAAATCGGCATCTGGGAAAAAACGCACCAGCGACTCAAATTCGCCTGAAGACTCTGCATCGCCATCCGCAATATTATCTTGAATAGAATTTAACTGCGACTGAAGTCGGTTGCGTTTGCGAACAAAACCATTCAACTCTTTTTGAACTGAGGTCACTTTCTCAAAGGTATTCGTGTCAAACCCAAATACTGACATTTGAGCTTCTTCACCGTTTTCCATCAGTTTTTGAAGCCTCTTTTTAAGTGACTCAATAGTCTTTTCATTCATCTCTATTTTTTCGATATCCACCAATTGATGTTGGCGTGACTTCAATTGGTATGCTTTGATCCCCAGTTCATCTTCCATATTTTTAATAACGTTGACAATCTTACAGTGTCCAAATAACTTCAGCAAAAAATCAACGGCCTTTTCATCGGACTCGCGCGGTCTGAGTAGCAACGGATATTTTTCCTGTGCGTTTTCACGTCCATAAATGCGAAAAAATCGTTCGGTGATATCTGAAAAGAAAAGTCCCGGTAGATTGATTTGATATTCTTGATACAAGAAAGCGCGGTAGTCATCTAATGGCATCTTTACAATCAAATGACGATCCTTATCACAACGGCATACATTTTGAGAATCGTCTGTTGATCTGTAGAAATAATGAAACTCTTCCCCAAACTGAAATGTGAAATATATAGTGTGGGTGCCTATTTCTTTCTTAATATCGCTTGACATGGAATAATAGCCTTTTCCACCAAACGCATAGTCTACAATCCATAAAAATGTCGATTTACCGATGGCATTGCTGCCCCCAGCACTACCCAGCACTGTATTCAAGCCTGCTTTAAACGGTATGACCTGATGCTCTTTCGCAAATTTATCACACTGAATTTCAACCAACATAATGAAGCACCCGCCCTTCCTCAATAAGCATGATTTTTCCAAGCGCAAACATACAATCCAGTGCGCTTAAAAAATCCCCCATATCTTTTTTGCCAACCATGGTCAGTTCCATCAATTCTTTTGGAGACATATCCCGTTGTTCTAATGCCTCCAAAATATCCGGGAAGCGGGCAACAACACTATTTGAGTAGGACGTAACTTTATTCGGCAATCTCATCGAACACCTCACAACTCTGCACGAAATACGAAATGATTATCGCGCAAGCTTCTTTGTATTTTCGACCGCTTTTTTCATACAATGTATCAACCAGCAGATTGTAGATTTCACTTTGAGAAGTGAGGTTTTCACTTGCGTCCTCATACATTCTCCTAATGCTCTTCGCAAAACGAGCAACATTCAACTTGTTCTCTCCAGATAAGCGATCCAATGAACTATTAACGCCTTCATATAAACGATTCACATCACTAAGAATGTTCTCTTTTAAGCGTTTTTCGGTAATTTTTTGCTCAACCTTTATAGGCTTTATTTTAAGCCTTGTATCATCTGAAACTTCAAGGTCATCAATTTCGCGAAGAACATCTTCGATTCGTCTTTCAATCTCATGGCGCGATACCGCATCTATTGCTGCAGAACGAGTTTCCAACTCCCGCTTTTCGGCAAGCAATGCCAGTTTTTCTGCCTCAGAAGCGTTTTGCAATTCGCGCTCACATTCCACGCATAAAATAACATCCTCGGTTCCGAGAAGGCGAACGACTTTAGCATAGCTAATGTCAATGCCTTCTTTTTTTATGCCCAATATTCTACCGCAGTTTTGGCATGCTCCTCTTGTCTCTGAAAGCAGCGCAAGCGAATGCGCATCTATTGCAAATTCATCGGCTATTTCAGTGGAAAATGCCAAGTGTTGCTGGATAAAAGCAATATCGAATTTTTTTGGTTCAAAAGACTGTATGTATTCATCGGTAATTTCTTTGACGGCATCTCCGCAATTCCGGTTATCCAAATAAATCGCAAGATAGAGAAAAACACCAGCAAGAAATTGGTGAAAAACAATTGTGGTGTAGGTGACAAGTTTATCTTTTGTTATATTGTTTACGCATTCAACTACAGTGTCCGCCGCAATAGAATCGTCTGAGGCAATAATGTCCTTCAAAGCAAGGACGATATTGCTCTTTTTGTTATTGTCCAGCAATGGCACTACCTCGGCCATGAAGTGTTGAACAACTTCCTTAATATCAGCCGCTTTGACAGCATCGGTAATTATCGATGACAGATTTGATGTTCCCTTCGCCAACGCAGATGTTGCCCCGTCAGCAGTGCGGAGGTCATTTGTCGGATCAAAAGGAAGCAGCATAGTGCCGCATAGTTTCTTCTGTGTAGTGCTGCTTGCCTTGCAGCGAACTAACACTGTTGCAAAAGAACCAAAACACAGCTTTTTCATGTCATGCGCCTCCTCAATTGATATTAATTTTCAGATGTTCCGTCACCAATGAAGTCGACGATGTCACCAATATTTACGTTGAGTGCCTTACATATTCTCCCCAGAACTTCCAAACTAACAGGTAGACCTTTACTCATCTTTGCCATTGTCGTGGATGTGATAGCAGTTATTTTCATCAAGTCTTTTTTCATCATATTTCTATCAATTAATAGCTTCCAGAGTCTATTGTAGCTGAATTCCATTTTCATCTGTCTCCTTAAAAGCCTCAAAAATATTTGCATTAAAAATATTATATCATTCCTCTTAGCATATTTCAAGGTAGAATCTTAAAACGCTGATTCTAAATTTGCAAACGCTTACTTATTGCCTTTTGAAAAACCACAGATTTAAAACAGATTCCGAACAGACTTACAACTGAGGACTTATCTGTATTAGAACAGTAGAATTGTAGGTGTCAAGAGGGACACGCCTCTTGTACAAAAACGGACGAGTCCCATCGGCTCTAAGTCAAATACATTCAAAGCCTGAAATGCATTAAAGGCCGAGGATACAAATATTGTCTGCTTGCTGCTTTCCGCAGTGGGTCGTGATATCGGTACCCTTTCCTTTGTGCTGCTATTTTAGGCATATGGAGTCTGTGTACCCTGTCGCACAGACTCTGTTTTTGTCCTCCGCCCAACCGCATCAGGCGGAAAGGACAAGCCTAATGGCTAAATTTGAATATGATGTAGACTATCGCAAGCTGTACCCAAACGTAACAATATCCGATGAGGTACTGGCTGTACTTAAGGAAAGTGACCAAAAGCGAAAGTATTGTGAATATGACTTAAAGGTTGAAAAATCACCCCGCAAAAATAAAAACGACAGCGCGGACAAGCTCACAGAGCTGGTACCCAGTCGTGAGGACTCACTGGACAGGCTCATGGAGATAGAAAAGCAATTTGCGTCTGGGGAGGATATTGAAGCAGATGTAGTCAAAAAGATCATGATTGAAAAGATGATGCTTTGTGTTGAACAGCTTTCATCCGATGAAAAAAGCCTCATTATTGCATTGTTTTTTCAACAGAAAAGCGAAGTAGAACTTGCCGCCGAGCTTGGTATAAACCAATCAAGCATTAGCAGGCGAAAGGATAAAGTTCTTGCTAAATTAAAAAAACTTGTGAAAATTTAAAAATTCTGCGCATAGACCCCCTCACTTAACCTCCCAAGTAAGTGAGGGGGTTTAACCATTTTCCTCACTGTTCTTTGAAAAGTGAATATCCGAAGGCATAAATACGTTAGCTGACAGTCCCGTGATGAGCGGGAAAGCGACACCGGGGGATGCGCCAAGACCACCTGTAAAAGAGAGCGGACGAAAGACGAAACCAACCTACTTGTTCGCTCCTGCCCGACTCTTTTATCAAAGACGGCCAAATAAGGTGCAGAGCGGTACCCATCCGACCGGAAAGCAGTTCGTGGCGAACTTGCTTTGCAATAACCCTGTCAGCCTATCATGATACTTCCGTCCAGTCACAGTCCGAGTGGTAACCAATCCATCGCAGGCAATGAGGGCGGCCGACAGCGATCCTGCCGGGGGTGAGATTCCCATGATGCGATGCCAATCGCAGTTTATGCCGTCGCCCGCGCTCCGGGGAGTAGTGTCGAATAGGAGCAAGCAAAAAATCTTAATGTCAGAAGCAATGAGAATCTCACGCCGATTATAAAAATCAGCGGTCCCTATTGCGAAGCAACAAGGTTCTCTCAGCCGTCAAAATCTTTGATTTTGGCAACGGCGTGAGGTTCTTATTTTTGTGCCATTAAGCCACAACAAAATAGAAAACACCAAGGAGGTGCGAAACTTGAACATAGGCAAAAATGCCATTAAGCGTGGCGATATCTTCTATGCGGACTTAAGCCCCGTTGTCGGCTGTGAACAGGGCGGTGTCCGGCCCGTGCTGGTGCTACAAAACAACATCGGCAATCGCCTCAGCCCCACCACCATCGTCTGCGCCATAACTGGCAGCACCGAGAAAAACCCGCTGCCCACCCATGTCGCCATTGGCGGTGTAGGCAGGCTGTCCAAGGAATCGGTGGCGCTATTGGAACAGCTCCGCACCATCGACCGCTGTCGGCTGCGGGGCTGGATTGGCAGGCTGAACAAACAGAAAATAGAGGAAATCAATCAGGCACTCACAATTAGCGTCGGACTTGCTCCGTCGCCGTTTTTCGTTGAAGGAGGAAACCACCATGAGTAATACGCAAGTCACCGATAATATTATGTTTATTGCTGCGCTCCAGCAGCTTGCCCGCCTTGCCGAAAGAAAAGAGCTCACAAAAGCTGAATGCGAGCTGGTAAAAAGGGATTTGGAACGCAGGCTGCGCCCCACCATTATCGTTCCCTGCTGACCCCTTTTTGTTTTCTGAAAGTTATCAATTATTCAGTAGCTATGTGCCAAACCTTGTGGTAATGTGTGTCGTTGAAAGGAGTGAAAAAAGATGTATGCAACAAATTTAGCGCAAACTGCGCCACCAAAAATCACCGTAATAGAATCACGGACGCAGAATGCGGCGAAGCTCCGCGTGGCGGCCTACGCCCGTGTCAGCAGCGACTCAGATGACCAGCAGAACTCCTACATCGCACAGGTCGATTATTACACCCGCCACATTGCCACCCATGAAAATTGGGAAATGGCGGACATTTATGCCGATGACGGCATCTCCGGCCTTGTGGCAAGCAAGCGGGATGAGTTTAACCGCATGATACAGGACTGTCGGGATGGCAAAATCGACCGCGTCATCGTCAAATCCATCTCACGCTTTGCGAGGAACACCAAGGAGTACATCCAGTATGTGCGGGAGCTTTTGCGGATGGGCATCACCATCCATTTTGAAAAGGAAAACATCGACACCGGCAAGATGACCTCGGAGCAGATTGCCACCATATACGGTGCTTTTTCTCAGATGGAATCCCAGAATCACTCGAACAATATGCGCATCAGCGTGAAAATCCGCATGGAAAAGGGTGACTACCTCTCGCCGTCTGTCCCTTATGGATACAAACTGGAGGAACGCACACTGGAAATTATCCCAGAGGAAGCCGAGGTGGTGCGCCGCATTTTCGCCGCCTATCTCAGCGGCAGGGGCAAGGATGACATTGCGAGGGAGTTGAATGAATTGGGCATCCCGCGCACAAATGGCAAAGAAATGTGGCACCCCAGCACCGTGGCGTATATACTAAACAACATTTCCTACACCGGCGATATGCTCTGGCAAAAGAGCTTTGCCACCAATGACATCCCCTTCCGTCAGGTGCGAAACACCGGGCAGAAACCGAAATATTTTGTGGAGGACTGCCACGAGCCCATTATTTCCAAGGAGGATTTTGAGCGGGTACAGGCTCTCTTCCAAAGCCGCCGCAATCAGATGAAGGGCGAAAAATCCGCAAAGAACGCACTACTGGCAAAGAAAATCCACTGTGGAAACTGTGGCACCCTGTTCCGCAGAAAGGTGGTAAACCACAAGGTGTACTGGACTTGCCGCAATCACGACAGGCAAAAGGACTTCTGCGAACTTTCACAGATATCCGAAAGCGAAATCATGGCGGCTGTCCTGCGGTTTTACCACAAGCTAAAAAATCACTACGAGGAAATCCTCTCGCCAATCCTCTCCCAGCTGATTGCACTTCGGGAAAGGGAGCTTCGCTCCAATCGCAAAATTAACGATATCGACAAAGAAATAGCACAGCTTACAGAGCAGAATCTCGTCCTTGTTCGACTCAAGTCGAAGGGGTATGTAGATTCTGCTCTTTATTCATCTCAGATAGGCGAAATCAATCTGAAGCTGAACGAGTTTCGCCGCCAGCGCCGCCGCATCATGGAAGCCAGCGGTGAGGATAAGCAAATCAAGGCGACCGAGGCGATGCTGGACTACTTTGAGGGCAGCCCCGATTTTTTAGAAGAACCCACGGCAGAGCTGTTTGAAACGCTGGTGGAGAGCATCAACGCCCTGTCGGAAACAGAGCTGACCATCAACCTATATAACGGCCTCGCATTCAAAGAAACCATGGAAAGGACGGTGAGATAATATGGCATGGCAAAGAAAAATCCCATTTGGTTACACCATGAAAAACGGCGCGGTGGAATACTGCCCCGCAGAGTCGGCGGCGGTCAAGGAGATTTTTGCAGCGTATCTCTCCGGCATGGCTTACAGCAAAATTGCCGATGAGATGATGCACAAAGGAATCCTCTACCACAGACACACTCCCCAATGGAACAAAAATATGGTAAAGCGCATCCTTGAAAACGAGCGGTATCTTGGTGAAAAGGAATATCCCCCAATCATCGCCGCTGAGGATTTTATGGCAGTACAGCTTTGCAAAAATGAAAAGGTGACCTATGCACCAAGCCCCGATTATATACAGCCCATTCGGGATAAGGCAGTCTGCGGCCAGTGCGGTGGTAGAATGCTCCGTGATACAAAATCAGCAGGCAGAGTTCGCTGGTACTGTGAAAACAAGGACTGCCAAAATCGCCGTTACATAGAGGATGCGGCCACCCGCGCGGCCCTTGTCGAAAGGCTGACGGTGCTGGCGCAAAATCTCCACCTCTTAGAATGGGCTCCTGCCCGCTATGCCGGAGAGCAGACACTGGAGGCGGCACGCATCCAAAATGAAATTACCCGCCAGCTGAACAAGGCAGACCCCAGCGTGGAATACACCAAAATGCTGATACTGGCCTGTGCCGCCGAAAAATACAGCGAGCTGCCCGATTACACCCCTTACTGCCAAATGGAGCGACTGAGAGAGAAGCTGGGCAGCCAGCCCATAGACGAACACCTCCTTTCCGAGATGTTCAAGATCGCGGTAGAGAAGATAGAATGGACTGCCGATGGCGGTATGCGCCTGCGGCTTAAGAATGGAAAAGCCCTTGAAGCGGCTGGAAAGGAGAGCTGAAAATGTCTATAGCAACAACGAAAAAAGTAACGGTCATTCCCGCCAACCCACAGATGACCGAAAAGGATATCCGCAAACAGCATCTGCGCGTCGCTCCTTACTGCCGTGTGTCCACCAACTCGGAGGAACAGCATGAGAGCTATACGGCGCAGATTGAATACTACACCGAGAAAATTGCCGCCCAGCCCGACTGGACGATGGTGGATATGTTTGCGGACGAGGGCAAAACCGCAACTTCAACCAAAAAGCGTAAGGACTTCCTGCGGATGATCAAAGCCTGTGAAAAAGGCAAGGTAGACCTCGTCATCACCAAATCGGTGTCACGCTTCTGCCGCAATACGCTGGATGGGCTTGATTATGTCCGCAAGCTCAAGAGGATGGGTGTGGGCATCCTGTTTGAAAAGGAAAATGTCAACACCCTCCACATGGACAACGAGATGATCCTCACCTTTATGATGAGCCAGGCACAGGCCGAGAGCGAATCCATGAGCGGCAATATCCGCTGGGGACACCGCAAAAATTTCAAGGACGGTAAGGTCTACTACCACTACGCAGGCTTCATGGGCTACCGCAGGGGCGAGGACGGTCTGCCCGAAATCGATGACGAGGAAGCGGAAATCGTCCGCAGGATTTTCTCGCGGTATCTGGTGGGACACAGTGTGTCCAAAATTATCGCAGACCTTGAAGCGGACGGCATCAAAACGGTGCGGGGCAAGGAAAGCTGGAACGACCGCGTCGTCCGCAATATGTTACGCAACGAAAAATACATCGGTGATGCCCTGCTGCAAAAGACCTTTATCGCGGATTTGTTCACCCATCAGTCCAAAAAGAACAACGGCGAACTGCCCCAATACTATGTCCACGACTGCCACCCCGCCATCATCGACAAGATGACCTTTCAGCGGGTGCAGGAGGAACTGGCCCGCCGTTCCAGCCTCAGAAAGGTAAGCTCCAACGCCAAAACCGAGCTTGCCAAGTACAGCGGCAAGTATGTGTTATCCGAAATTTTATCCTGCGGCAACTGCGGCAGCCCCTACCGCCGCACCACATGGACAAGACCGGAGGGAAAGAAAATTGTCTGGCGGTGTATCAACCGACTGGAGCATGGCAAGAAATTTTGCAAGGACGCGCCCACGATGGAGGAAGGCACCATCCATGCCGCCGTAGTTGCGGCGATGAACGATCGGTTCAGCCAAAGCACTGTGAAAGCCCTTCTGAAAGACAGCATCCTGTCCGCTCTTTCGGGGAGCGGTGATGGGATGAGCCTTGCGGCCATCGACAGCAAGCTGGCAGAGCTGCGAACAAAGCAGTTTCACCTCCTCCAGCTTGCCGCCGCCGTGGGCGCGGACTCCACCCTCTACGATGAGGACTTGAACCAAATCAGCATGGAGTTTTCCACACTGGTGGCAAAAAGAGCAGAGATAGAAAAAACACAGCGGGACATCTCCCAAGCGGACAACCGCGCCGAGCAGATCGCCGCCGAGCTGGACAGTGCGGACATCGGGGTCACTCAATTTGACGAGGTGTCGGTGCGACAGCTTATCTCAGCCGTCCGCGTGATGAGCAAGGACAAACTGCTGGTCTGCTTTAAAGACGGAACAGAAATCGAGCAGATTATCTAAATCAACATGATCCCCAGCGGTCAGCACCAAGCAGAGCCAAACGGCTCTGCTTTTATTTTGAAAAGAAAAGAGGTCTTAACATGGAAATGCAAATCTTCGAGAACAGTCAATTTGGCAGCATTCGCACAATGACCGATGAAAACGGCCGCATTCTATTTTGTGGCAGCGATGTCACCAAGGCTTTGGGCTATCGCAACTTTAGAGATGCGTTGGCGCGTCATTGTAAGGGGGTCGTGAAACGGAGCTGTTGACAAAGCAAAATATATTAGCAAGCCATCAAATATGGTATAATTAAACAAAGGGATGGTGGCTGTTATGATGAATCAAAAAAATTGTGTACAACAAAAAATGATGTGTGTAACAATGGAAAACTTAATGCCGCAGGGTCATTTTTTAAGGCAATTGGATAGATTTATTGATTTCAGCTTCATTTATCAAAGGGTGGAGCACATGTACTCACAAACAGGCAGGCGCTCCATTGACCCTGTAGTTATTGTAAAAATGCTCCTCTTAGGTTATCTTTATGGCATCAACTCTGAACGCAGATTAGAAAAGGAAATTGAAGTAAATATTGCGTACCGTTGGTTTTTGGGAATAGATTTAGATGAAGCAGTGCCAGATCACTCAACATTATCGCAACTACGTCGAAGAAAATTTAAAGGCAGCACTATCTTTGAAGAGATTTTTGCTGAAATAGTCAAGCAATGTATAGAATATGGATTGGTGGGTGGCAAGCTGTTGCTTACCGATTCAACCCACGTGCGAGCCAATGTACGGAACGATATCTCAGAACGGATATTAGTAGATATAGAACCATCTGCATATCTCAGTCGCCTTAATGACGAGGCACGTCGGGATGGAATTTTGTGTGAGAAAAATGCAGACACCAAACCAGCCAAACAAAAGGAACACCTAAAAAGTCCAACTGATCCGGATGCTGGCTTCATGAAACGTCCCGGAAAGCCTTTAGGATTTCATTATCTCAGCCACCAGACTTGTGATGGAAAGCACGGCATCATAACCGATGTTTGTGTAACGCCGGGTAATGCAACCGATGCTTCGGTTCACTCCGAGCGAATTAAGCACCAGATTGATACATTTGGATTTCAACCGGATGCTGTGTGTGCCGATGCTGGGTATGACAGCGCAGAGATTCATAAGGATATGCTTGATAAAGGCATCCAAACCTATATTCCGCAAAGGGCGCCATCATGTGGAGAGTTGACTGTATTTTCAATACACGACTTTGAGTACGATGAAGAAAGTGATAGCTTAACCTGCCCTAACGGATGTAAATTAGTGTTTTCCACCTATCGCAAGAAGTTAGGCTGTAAGCGTTATAAATCTACCGCCAAGCAATGTAATACCTGCCCTATTAGAGAAAATTGCATTTCCGGCACGGCAAAATACAAAGAGGTAGAGCGTACGTACCATAAGTCAGCTACAGATAAACAGCATAGAGCAAATGGCTCCCCTGAATATCTTGCAGCTATGCGACTGCGTAAAATTTGGTGCGAGGGTAATTTCTCGCATCAGAAAGCAAACCATAATTTAGCACGCCTGCGGAAGCGTGGACTGGGCAATGCCTACGAGCATTGCCTACTTTCGGCGACGGCATTAAATCTAAAGAGGATGGTACGGCTGCTAAATCATAGCCCCGAGAACTTAATATGGCTGAAAATTTTACGGAGGCCCAGAAATATCTGGACATCCGCTATTTTTATGCCACTTTGTCAACAGCGCCGAAACACGACTCCCTTACAGAGGGTGGTCGACAGGCATTCTCCTTTATCCCCGAACCCGATGTCTACCGCTTAATTTTTCGCTCTAAGCTGCCCTCTGCCGAGCAGTTTGAACAGTGGGTGGTGGAAATCGTGCTGCCCACGCTGAGAAAATGTGGCGCCTACATCACACCGGAGGTTTTGTCCAAGATGGAGAAAAGCCCCGAATTTACGGCACAGCTTGTGCGGCTACTGAAACAGGAGCAAGCAAAAACCGATAGCCTGCAAAACCAAATGTCTGAGATGACATTAAAATGCGAGTATTTTGACAAGCTGGTGGATACCGACACCCTCACCAATATCCGCCAGACGGCAAAGGAACTGCATATTCCTGAAAAGCTGTTTACCTATCTGCTGGTGGAAATGGGCTTTGCATACCGCGCAAAGAAACATCTCCTCATGCCGTATGCCTTTATGGTTACCAGCGGATTTGCCGAGCTAAAAGAATACACAAACGGCAAGCATGGTGGCGTGTATATGCTGTTCACACCGGTCGGCAGATTGTATCTGGCAAGAAAAATCACCCAGCGATTGGCTGTCAAAGATATGGAGGTACACGATGAATAAAATTACTACTGAAGAAATCCGTGCCATGAGCGACCGAGAAGGGCTTGTGCTCCAAGGCTGCGGCGGAGAATTACAGGAATGGGTAGACGGCATCAACAAAATGTTTACTGACGAGCAAATACTCAAAAACGGTGATACCTTTAAGGAGGTTTCCGTGTTCGAGCATAATGGACTTACAAATCTGCTGTTTATGATGGATGGTGTGGACTTGGATATCGGCAAGCTGGCGATGTGGCGGCTGCAAAGTCATGCAACCTTTGGCAGCACTTGGCTGTCGGACTATGTTCCAAACCGCTTGGGTGGGTTTGTGGCAGAGCAGCCGAAGCAGGAAAAGCCTGATTGTGCGCTTATCGGTGAGGACGGCAATATTTTCAACCTCATGGGAATTGCCGCACGAACGCTGAGGGAAAACGGTCTTGCGGAGCAAGCAAAGGAGATGCGGGAGCGGATCACCTCAAGCGGCAGCTATGATGCTGCCCTCTGCATCATCGGGGAATATGTCAATATCACCTCCGCCGAAGATGCTCAGGAACCAGTCGAGGGCATGGAGATGCACCACAGCTACTAAACTTTACCGGCAGAGCCTCTGCCGGGTACATAGAAACAGGCTCACCGAGCCGGAAGGGAGAAGCACATGAAAGCACTGAAAAACGAAAGCGCCATTTATACCGAGAAGATTATTTCCGCCATCGCCGACTGCTACCGCAAAAGCGCTGAACCCAGCAATGCCGAGCTGATGCACCTTTACAGCTTTACCGGCCGATGCATCTGCGCCCAGGGCGAAAAGGCGTTTGTAGTTTATCTGGCGGAGCAGCTTGTCCAGCAGTTCCCGCAGCTGAAAGGCTTCTCCCCACGCAACCTCCGCAGGATGCGTGATTTTTACCGCACTTATGAAAATGCCCCCAGCCTCATGGCAAAAGCCTTGCTGTTGGGCTGGACACAGAATACCGTTATTTTAGAGTGCTGCGGTACCGATGCACAGCGCTCTTTTTATCTTGACCTTGCCGCAGAGCAGAGCCTCTCCAAGCTGGCGCTGATAAAAGTCATCGAAACCAATGCTTTTGAATCGGCGCAGAATATGTACGAGCCGTGCGCCTCTGTGTGCGAAATTACCTCCCGCAAGACCGTGGACACAGTCGAAGCCGCTGATACGGCGTGTTGGGCATTTGTGCCCGCCTGTGAGCCGCCCCGCCAAGGGGGATTGTGCGACCAGTGACATTAACAAAGAGGCCGCCATCGTTATGACCGCAATTCCACAGGTCGAGCCTGCAAAATGCGAAACCGCTGCCGCTCAGATATGCCACCAGTATTTATGGTGGAACTCAGTACATCAGCTTCTATTCAAGCCGCCAACCTCCCATGCGGAACCGCCGCCGCCCTATATGCGGATAATAAGTGAAATTACTTATTCGTTTGAAAATGTGCGCTACAAAGCAAGAGCGAGATCGCCCAACCCGATACCAATGTCAGCGTAGTTACATTAAAATTATTAATCCAAATTTTGGCACTATTATTGATTTCAGAGATATAACAGTGCTATACTAACAAATAACAACTTAGCATTTTGGGTAAGCATCTTAACTACGTAACGCAGTTTGCTGCGAGGAATGATACATTGAGAGGTGAACATTTGGTGCAATTGGAAAGAACATATCATTATCCAGAAAAGGGTGCGACAATCAATGATTGGGATAAGCACTCCAAATATATAATTAAAGTGGTTGCACCAACCGATGTTGCGTGCGCCTTTTTTGACTACTCACAAAACTTCAACATGGCAGCGCATACTATAGCGACTTATTTATTAGAATCAGAACGTGGCGATATTTCTAAATTGGACACATATTTTTTCTCTTTATCTTTTCTGTATCGCCATAGCATCGAACTAATTCTAAAAGCGATTGCGTTTCAATATATAAAAACCCAAACAGATCAAGCATCTTTTGTAAAAGATACATTTCATAATTTGGAGATTATTCTTCAAACTATTGAGGAAAATTTCCACACATCACGATCAGATGCTGAAATGATATGGTTACGCACATATTTATCGGACATATCAAAAATTGACAGGGAATCAGATTCGTTTCGATACCCCTTCCACATTGTATGGGAATCTGATGACTGGCTTATTTCTGGGAAGTTTACTATAAAGCGCATTTTTGAGGAGCAGACACATATTGACTTGATAAAGTTTGCGAACAAATTTGAAGCTGCTTATGAGATATTGAAAAAGTGGTATCATAGAGATACTGCACCTGCTAATGAATATGTTGATTTAAAGCCAATATTTATTGAAGAAGGAGGATACTATTACGGGCAGTCGGTTGTTGGATATGCCTATAATCGCGATGATTTTTTCCCATATACAAAAGCCTATTTAGAAACAGCAAATTACTTAAGACAATACATGAAAGTGCATTGTCTTAGCAAAGATGAAGAATGCGCAAATAATCTCTTTATGCCCATGTGTTACCTTTATCGAAACTGTGCCGAATTGAGCTTGAAAACTATTTGGTTCGAGGAAACAGGTGAGGATTTCCAAATTCGCTGCAAGACGATGTTGGATAAAAAACATAGCATCCTTGGACTATGGAATTTAATTAAGCCTTATGCGGTCGAATGTGGAAATGGCGATGGCGATGAAGAATATATTGGGATGCTGGAAAACTACTGCAAACAACTTCATACATTGGACAGCGATGCCAGCAAGTTTAGATATCCTGTTCAAAAAGACATGAAACCATATTTTAATAGTAATCGCCGCTTTGATTTTTGGACTGTAGGAAAATTCTTGGAAGCACTTAATAATGCATTGGACAGCATAGATTCTGCACTTAGCGTAATGAACGAATATAAAGCTGAAATGGAAGCCGAGTACCGTTCTGAGATGATGGGTGATTATGATCCGTATTAATGCTTTAATAACTTTCACGAGTGAGCAAATACAAAAATCTTTTTTCCATCATCATTACAGACAGAGAAACCGTTTAATTTCAATGATTAGACGGTTTTCTTTTAATATCAATGGTTTCCAGAGTGACAAAGACTTCATTTGCTTGCGCTTATGATTCAAATGCGAATGGATTAAAGACATCATAGAAAACAAAAGTGCTAATGCTTCTGCTAACAAAATAACTACTAACGCAAAAAACTCCCCCACCGGCACTTTAGCCG
>Ga0183099_1000165_pt1 | contig 59461 bp, 36 predicted proteins | sample Biomet1_FD_127788 | JGI IMG/M metagenome (GOLD analysis project Ga0183099, IMG submission 127788) | Microbial communities from bioreactor (seeded with anoxic lake sediment) at LBNL, California, USA - Biofuel metagenome 1 | ecosystem: Engineered > Bioreactor > Anaerobic > Unclassified ... | reverse complement strand
ATGAACATGCTTTTGATGTTATCTTTGTGAATTACTTTCCAAAGATAAAGTATTTTGTGCTTAATTTTTGCAAGGACGAAAACATAGCAGAAAATATAACTCAGGATATTTTTCTTAATTTATGGGTACGTAAGCAGTCACTTGCTGATATTAAAAATTTTAAGGCTTATATGTTTACTGTTGCACGTAATGCAGCATTGCATTACCTTAAAGATTCTTTGCGGGAAATGTCAACGGAAGTAGATGAGAAAATAGAGGATGAATCCGCTTCAGTTGTAGATAATATGTATCGCGATGAACTTGAAGCAATGATTAGTGCTGCAGTAAATAAAATGCCAGAACAGAGGAGGCGAGTCTTTGTTATGAGCAGAATTGACGGATTGTCTAATTATGAAATAGCCAAAGCTCTTAATATTAGCAAGCGTACTGTTGAAACTCATATATCTTTAGCATTATCAGAATTACGTAAAGTTCTTCCTTTAATTATAATTTTAACTCTTTTTAAGAGGATCTGATTACGTGTACCATGGAACTTTTTACTCTTGTTATTGTAAAAGGTTAAATCCATGAACAACAAAATAGCTTATAAAATAATACGTGACTTAGCTGATGGTCTAATACCATTACGATATCGTAGGGCTGTAATTCAGTGGCTCTTAAGTAACAAGGATGCAGAAGAAAAAGATTCTGCATTACAACATATATGGGAACAAACGGAAGGTGATGATTCTGAAATAGATGATTCGCTAGAAACATTTCATGAGCGATGCGACAATTATGAAGCAAGTCGTAATCGTATGCGTATAGTTCGTGTGGCTTTACGTTATGCTGCAATTTTTATACTTCCGATAGTGGCAGCTTTATTTACGTGGCAGTATGCAGCTGATCATTATTGTAATGCAGGTGAAATGGTTGAATATTATGTTCCTGATGGTCAAACAGAACATCTAAAACTTTCTGACGGAACTGTTATTACTGCTAATGGAGGAACTTATTTATTATATCCTCGTGAGTTTAGACCGGATAGGGGCATACGTAATGTTTATCTTCAAGGTGAGGCTCATTTTGCTGTGACACATGATTCTGAACGTCCTTTTATTGTTAATATTGGAAAACTGAAAGTAAAGGTATTGGGAACTCATTTTAATGTGAAGGCATATACAAATGATGAAAACATAGTGACAACACTTGAAGAAGGTAAAGTAAAAGTGTATGACTCTCATTCAGAAGCAATATTGCTTCCTGGAGAACAAGCTTCATATGACAGACAGAATGGAAGAATTGTGAAGAATTATGTTGATACTGAAAAATATAATGGTTGGATAAAAGGTAGTTTGAATTTTGAACAACAGACGCTTGAAGATATATTGTTTACGTTGGAACATAAATATAATGTGAGATTCAGAATCTCTCCATCTGTAGATTTGTCTCATCGTTATACAATGAATTTCAGTCCACAGGAAACTGTTACCGATGTTATGGATGTAATATCTGAACTTTCGAAAGATTTAAAATATAGCCGTCAAGGCAAGGTTATTAAACTTTATAAAACAGAAAGGAGAAAGTATGACTAATGAATAAATAAAAACTAACACATAAGCCTATCAAGCTCAGTAAATTAATAATCAATATTCTAATACAAAAATATGAATCTATTTTTCACTAAAACCTTAAAAGTAATGAACGGCAAAAGGCATTTTGCAATATTAGCCTTCATTCTTTCGGCAACAGTGACTGTCAATGCTCAAACTATAAAATTGAGAACAAACAGAGTCACTGTGCAGAATTTGATGCAGACAATTGAAAAACAAACAAATATGTCTGTAGATTATGGACAAAATACCATAGACCTAAACAAAACACTAGAGTTGAGTGCAAAAAAAATTTCGCTGCAAGAGGCTCTTTTGCAAATGTTACGTGGCTCAGGATTGGAATATACAATTTCTGCACGCCATATTATTATTACCCCTGCAGAACCTAAAAAAGTTAGATCTGTTGACCTTGGACAGAAAAAGAGTGTAAGTGGACGTGTTGTTGACTCAAAGGGAGAACCACTTACTGGTGTAAGTGTTAGAGTCAAAGGTACTAATAATGCAGCCGTAACAGATGTTGACGGTAATTATTCAATAACAGTCAATGAAGGTGACAGACTTGAATTCTCTTATGTTGGATTTGTTACTCGTGAAGCTCGTACAAACAGTTCTAATCTCAATGTGTCAATGAGTGAGGACCAGAAAACTATTGGAGAAGTTGTTGTTACTGCATTAGGTATAAGAAAAGAATCTAAAGCTCTTTCTTATAATGTACAACAACTTAACGCATCAGAATTGACTGGTGTAAAAGATGCTAATTTTGTAAATTCACTAAATGGAAAAATAGCTGGTGTTACCATCAATACTTCTTCTTCAGGCGTTGGTGGATCTGCGCGTGTAGTTATGCGTGGTACAAAGTCTATATCAGGAAATAACAATGCACTTTATGTAGTTGATGGAATACCTTTGCCATCACTTCAGACAACTCAACCTACTGATTTGTTTTCAGGAATGGGACAGAGTGGTGATGGTGTTTCAATGATAAATCCAGAAGATATCGAGAGTATATCTGTGCTTAGTGGTGCATCAGGTGCTGCACTTTATGGTAGTGAAGCTGCTAATGGTGTGGTAATGATTACGACAAAGAAAGGTTCTAAAGATCATTTTTCTATTAATTATAGCAATAGTACACAGTTTTATTCCCCGTTTATAATGCCAGAATTTCAGCATGAATACGGATCAGAAACAGGGTCTTATCAAAGTTGGGGTGAAAAACTGTCAGAACCAAGTACTTATAATCCAGAGGATTTCTTCCGTACAGGATATAATGAAGTTAATGCTGTAAGTTTGTCAACAGGAAATGAAAAAAATCAGACATATATGTCTGCATCTTCAACTAATGCTGGTGGCATTATACAAAATAATGATTTGAATCGTTACAATTTTGCCATTCGTAATAGCTCTTCATTTTTAAATGATAAACTTAATCTGGATCTTAGTGCTATGTATATGAGTACAAAAGAGCAGAATATGCTAGCTCAAGGACAATATTTTAATCCTCTTGTTCCTATATATCTGTTTCCTCAGGGTGATGACATAAACAAATATAATGCATACAAACGTTATGATGCAGACCGAAATTTCCAAACGCAGTATTGGCCTTATGGGGATCAGGGATTCCAGATGCAAAATCCTTTCTGGATTATAAATAGTGATAACTTTATAAACCATAAAGATCGTTATTTGATGAGTGGAGCATTGAAATATAATATTACAAGCTGGCTCAATGTTACAGGTAGAGTCAGATTGGATTATAGTACAAGTATATTTGAAAAAAAATATGATGCATCTACAAGTGGACTCTTTGCTGGAAAATATGGAGCATATTATAAGGATGATACATATACTCATCAAATATATACAGATGTCATGCTTAACATGAATAAGTATTTTGGTGATTTTTCTTTAACGGCTAACTTGGGTACAAGTATGCAAGACGTAAAATATGACTATACTTCTTTAGGTGGAAACTTGCAAAGTGTCTCAAATCTATTCTCTATTAGCAATTTGAATATGGCAACAGCAAAACCTGACCAGAAAGGTTATCATGATAATCAACAGGCATTTTTTGCAACAGCTCAGTTGGGATGGAAGGGACGTCTATATTTGGATCTTACAGGACGTAATGACTGGATTTCATCTCTCGCAGGTACTGGTTCTAAGTCTATATTCTATCCATCAGCTGGTGTTTCGGCAATATGGACAGACTTGCTTAATATAAAAAGTAATGTGCTATCTTTCTTAAAAACTCGTTTCTCTTATTCTGAGGTTGGTAATGCTCCTACACGTTTCCTTACTACGGCAACATATCCTTTGTCACAAGGTTATCCAAGTACAACTACATTTCTTCCAAACAAGAACTTGAAACCAGAGCGTACTAAGAGTTATGAAGTAGGTGTAAGCTCTCAATTCTTTGAAGGAAGATTAAAATTTGATTTGTCACTATATTATACAAAAACATATAATCAGCTCTTTAATCCTACATTGTCTTCAACATCTGGTTACAGCAGCTTATATGTAAATGCCGGAAGAGTTGATAATAAAGGTATAGAGGCTTCACTTGGATTTAAGCAAATGTTAGGACCAGTTGAATGGAATACAGGTTTGGTATATTCTCTTAATAGAAATAAGATAAAGAAACTATTACATAATTATGTTGCTCCGGATGGTGAGATTATAAACATGACAGATATGGATATGGGAGGAACAGATGCTGTAAAGACTAAATTGACCGAAGGTGGCAGTATGGGGGATATTTATGTTACTAGTCTTAAGACAGATGAACATGGATACATAATAGTTGACTATACTCAGAAAACGGTACAAAAAGATCAGAATAAGTGGATATATGCAGGTAATGTAAATCCTTTGTATACTATTGGTTGGCGTAATGAATTCTCTTGGAATGGTATTGATCTTAGTTTCCTCATAAATGCAAGAGTTGGCGGTCGTGTTGTTTCCATAACACAGGCAATAATGGATTCTTATGGCGTATCTAAAGCTTCGGCAGAAGCTCGTGATGCTGGTGGAGCAATGGTTAATGGTTGTCTTATTCCTGCAAAGGGATGGTATACAACTATTGGTGGCGGAACTTCAGGTGTTGGTTCACAATATGTTTATAGTGCAACAAATGTTCGTTTGGCAGAGTTGTCTTTGGGATATGATTTACCAATAAACAGATATGCTCATTGGATAAAAGGTATGAATGTAGCTTTTATTGCACATAATTTATTTATGTTCTATCATAAAGCTCCATTTGATCCTGAACTTACTGCTAGTACAGGAACATATTATCAGGGCATAGATTATTTTATGCAGCCTAGTCTGCGCAGTCTTGGATTCTCTGTAAAACTTAATTTCTAATAAGGAGGCACAAAATGAAAACAAATATAAAATCAAATACTATAGTCTGGCTTGCATTTGGCGCATTGATTTTCACAAGTTGTACTAGTAAATACGATGAGTGGAATGTCAATCCTTATGAGGCAACAGAAGAACAGATGAATCGTGATAATTTGAAAACAGGTTCTTTATTTATCCAGATGGAACAAAATATCATGACTTGCGGTAAGGATAAAACCGGTAATTATCAGATCATTCAAGGTTTGGCAGGTGATGTGTATTCTGGATTTATGGGAGCTACCAATAACTGGAAGAGTGGACGAAATAATACGACATATGCTCTTGCTGAAGATTGGTATCGTGCTGGATTTAATGAGAGCTATCAATACATAATGAATCCATGGCTTTCAATAAAAAAAACAGCTGAAACTCAATTTCCTGGTGTTTATGCAATGGCTACGATAATGAAAGTTGAGGGTATGTCAAGAGTTACGGATATGTATGGTCCAATACCTTATACCAAGTTCGGTACCGGTGCTTTAAAAGTCTCTTATGATACCCAAAAAGATGTGTATTATCGTTTCTTTGATGAACTGGATTCTGCAATTACTACACTTACGCAGTTGTGGAAAACAAATAACTCAATGACTTTGATGGCTAGCAACGATTTCGTTTATGGAGGAAAAATCGAGAACTGGATAAAGTTTGGTAATTCTCTTCGTCTTCGTTTGGCTGTTCGTATTTCTATGATAGATCAAGATAAGGCGAAAAATGAGGGAGAGGCTGCAATGAACAATGAAGTTGGAGTTATGACGAAGTCGTCTGAGTCAGCACTGCTTACTCAAAGTTCTGATTTGTCTTTCAACAATCCGTTATGGGAAATCTGTAATAGTTTTGAGGATGTACGCATGGGAGCTACTATTGATTCATATATGAATGGATATAATGATCCTCGTGTCGGAAAATATTTTCAGGCTGCTAGTGATGGAAAATATCATGGAGTTAGAAATGGTATCGATGTTGTAACTAAGCAAAAATACACAAAGGCTCCTTTATCCAGATTGATTTTCGGACAGGGTGGAGGTATGTATTGGTTTAATGCAGCAGAAACATATTTTCTTCGTGCCGAGGGTGCATTAAGAGGGTGGAATATGAATGGTACAGCCAAAGAACTTTATGAAGATGGAATACGTTGCTCCTTCGAACAATGGGGGGCAGGCGATGCTAGCTCATATATTACGAATGCTACTAATGTACCTGTTGATTATCAAGATGAGTCTGGTGATGATAATAGTGCGAAGGCAATTGGAAATATAACTGTTGCTTGGGATGAAAATGCTAGCACAGCAGAAAAACTAGAACGTGTTATTACACAGAAGTACATAGCGACATATCCTGACGGGCAAGAAGCATGGACTGAATTCCGTAGAACGGGATATCCGAAGATATTCCCTAATGTAGTTAATTATAGTGGTGGTACTATAAATACTGAGACACAGATACGTCGTTTGCCTTATCCGCAAAACGAGTACGAGAATAATACGGATAATGTAAATGCAGCCCTGCAACTTTTAGGTGGAGCAGATAATGGTGGAACACGTTTGTGGTGGGATGTTGCAAACAAATAATGAAATTAAAACTTGATAACATGAAAACAAAAATATTTAAGGTAGCTACATTTTGTATGCTTATATCTATTGCTGGCGGAATCCTTTTTTCAGCCTGTAATAATGATATAGAAAATGAACAAATACAGGCACCGTATACATATTCTCATCTATATTATCAAAATCTAAGAGACTATAAGGCTTCTGACCATAGTATAGCATGGATGTGGTTTGCTGATTATTCACAAAGCCATTCTTTGGCGATTCGTTTTGCTGGATTGCCTGATAGTCTTGATATTTGTTCATTATGGGGTGGCATTCCTTCTGATGATTCAACACATTTACGCACTTTCTATAATCCTAAAATAGCTCAGGAAATGCATTGGGTTCAGAAAACCAAAGGGACAAAAATGATTGTTCCTACAATTATAAGAATTGAAAACAAGACCCAATATGGTGATGAAAAATTTTATAAGGATTTTCAGACAAGTTACGAAAAAGGGGATACAGCTTTGCGGCATCGTGCACTTGAGGCTTATGCTGATTATTTGTTGAAACCTATATTTGATAATGATTTGGATGGCATTGATTTGGATTATGAGCCTGAAGGAGATAAGTTGAGTGGTGAAAATATGTCTTATTTTTGTAAGTACATAGGTTCAATAATAGGTCCTAAGTCATCTAAACCTAATATGTTATTCTGTGTGGATTTTTATAGTCAACGTCCTCCTACAGATGTAGAGCCTTATGTTAGTTATTTTGTAAACCAAACGTATGGTGGCTCTCCAAGTGATCTCGGTTTTCCAATAGAAAAGACTGTGTTTACTGAAAATATTGGTGATAACTGGCAGACAGGAGGAAAATTGCTAGAATACGCAGCTTGGGAACCATCACTAGGGCGAAAGGGAGGTTTTGGTGCTTTTTATGGTCATAGAGATTACAATTTAAGCCCTCCTTATAAAAATATGCGTAAGGGTATTCAAATTCAGAATCCTGCGATTCATTAGTCTTATTTTAAAATAATATAGATATGAAAAGATTAAATATAATCTCAATAATATTGTCTGTCATAGCCATTATAATTACTGGTTGTAGTGACGGACCACAATATAATGATGTCATTTATGTAACAGGTACAGAGTCACAGGCTACGACTTCTCTACTCCTTGATGGCAACTCTGCATCTATGGGTATTACTGTAACTTCAACAGATAAGCTTGATAAAGATGCAAAAGTTACATTGAAAGTTGTCCCGGAAATGCTTGATGCCTATAACAAGAAGTATGATCGTAAATATAAAATGCTACCTGAAGGAAGTTATAAATTTGAGAATCCAGATGTAATTATTAAGAGTGGTCAGAATATATCTTCGCAATCAGAGTTGTACATCACTTCTACAGACAAGTTTGAAAATGGCGTCACATATTGTGTTCCTGTAACGATATCTGAATCAAAAGGTATGAACGTACTTGAACCTTCACGTACAGCATTCATTGTAATTAATCATGTGCTACGCACCAAGGCTGCCGTGTTGAATGGAACTTATTATAGTGTGCCGTCATTTATCAAAAATCCGAATGTTGCGTCATTACCACAATTAACTATGGAATGTAAATTCTATGTGAATCAATTCGAAAAGTCAAATCCTTTTATTTCATCGCTGATGGGTATAGAAGAAAATTTTCTGCTTCGTTTCGGTGATGTAAGTTGTGAACCAGATCAGTTGCAGCTCGCAGGTGGTAAAACAGGTGTGTCAGATGGTAATCCTGATCATGGAACAGCTCATCCGATGACTCTGCCAACGCATTTTGCGACAGGAAAATGGTATCATTTAGCTTTAGTTTATAATGGAGCCGCAATCAAAATCTATGTGAATGGTGTTGAGATAAGTTCTACGTCAGCTAATGGACCTATATGTTTATCTTGGGACTATCAAAATGGTTTCCATATAGGAATGTCTTGTGGCGGACGCTATCTTGATGGATACATAAGTGAAGCTCGTATTTGGTCTAAAGCCTTGACGGTGGGAGATATTCAGTCAAATGTTTGCTATGTAGATCCTACTTCAGAGGGACTCTTGGCTTATTGGCGCTTTAATGGTGCTGATGGAACTACGGTAAAAGATCTTACGGGGCATGGATATGATGCTGTTGCGTCAGGTACTCCACAGTGGGTAGATAATCAGCCATGTCCTTTCTAAATTAATAATTTAAGACTGAACGATTATGAAAATTAAAAATATATTGATGTTCTGTGGAGCCATTTTACTGACATCAGTGATATTGGTCTCTTGTGGATCTGATGACAATTATGATTTCCCGGGAATAGACCATGAACGTGTGTATTTTGATAAGAGTAATATCTTGGCAGTAGGTTCAATAACAAAAACTCCAGTAGGATATATTGCTGATGCTTCAAAAAAGTTTTCTGTGAAGTCAACTGCTTTGTTTGCAACGTCTACACATGTTAATGTGGCGATAGATGAGTCTTTAGTAACATCTTATAATAAAGCAAATGGTACTTCTTATGTAGCAGCTCCTGAAGGAACTGTCTTGTTGGATAAGTCTGCTTTAACAATACTTGCCGATACATTATCATCTAAGGATTCTGTTACGATATCTGTTCCTGAATCTTCTTATGACAAACTGATTGATAAAGCTGGATATTTGATACCTGTAGTAATTACAGGTTGTGATAATAATGGATGCAAGACAAGTACCAATGCAGGAATTCGTTATTTTCTTTTGAAAATAGAAGAAGGGTGTATTCGTAAGAAAGCTGTTGAATCTGATATCAAAGGTTCCGAATTGTCCGATCATGATAAATGGAAATGCATTTCAGCAATAGGATTTAATGCAGATGAATTTCAAAATCTTTATTCTGGTGGTTGGGATGCTCAATGGAGCATGTCTGCAAAAAAAGGAACGTTTGTAATTGATATGCAGGAAACGAAGAAAGTTACAGGTTTTTATGTTGGTAATTATGCTTTAAAATCAGTATCATGTCAGATTAGTTCTGATAATGATAAATGGACAGATTGCGGAAGTATTGATGCAGCCGATATGTATGCTAAGGATTGGTCTTCTAAAATGGCTGTCTTTTACGGTGCAATGCCGTGTCGTTATATTAAAGTAAGTGTAAACCTTGATGAAACGAATCAATGGATAGATTATTATATGAATCTTAGTAGTTTTGGAATTAATGCAGAATGAATTTAGTCGTTAAGGTATTTGTATCTAGGTAATTAGGTGGGCGTGCCATTTGTCTTGGCACGCCCTTTAAAAGCTGTTTGAAATATAGCAATCTCTGTATAAATATTTGAAATAATAAAAATGATTCAATAGATAATAGTATTCTTTAATTATATTGTCTTATATATATGAAATACAAAATTCAGAAATTTATAATATTGGGTTATTTGTCTTGTTGTGGAATATTCAATGTTGTAGCAAAGGATGTGTTACCTTATCGCAATAAAAAATTGCCAATAGAAACGCGTGTGCAGGATTTGCTATCTCGTATGACATTGAAAGAGAAAATAGGGCAGATGCTTTGTACCATGTCATGGGATTATTATACCGTTGATGGTAAAAATGCTATGGTTTCTGATAAGTTTATAAAAGAACTTAGAGCCAAACAAATGGGTATGTTATGGGCAACGTATCGCGCTGACCCATGGACACGTAAAACTTTATCTAATGGATTGAATCCCATGCTTGCTGCTAAAGTTGGCAATGCTTTACAACGTTATGCGGTAGAGAAAACACGTCTTGGAATTCCTCTTTTCCTCGCAGAAGAAGCTCCGCATGGTCACATGGCTATTGGAACAACAGTTTTCCCTACTGGATTGGGAATGGCAGCAACGTGGAATACTAGTCTTATAGAAGAAGTTGGAAATGTAATCTCAAAGGAAATAAGATTGCAGGGCGGACATATTAGCTATGGCCCTGTCTTGGATATCGCTCGTGATCCACGTTGGTCACGCGTGGAAGAGACAATGGGAGAGGACCCAGTTCTTAGTGCTAAGATTGGATCGGCTGAGGTTCGTGGACTTGGTGGTGGTAACTTGTCTTTACCAACAAGTACTTTGGTGACGCTTAAGCATTTTATTGCTTATGGAATACCTGAGGGTGGGCAAAATGGAGGACCTGTATTAATTGGACAGCGTGAATTGATGGATTGTTTCTTGCCACCATTTCGTAAATCTATTGATGCCGGAGCTTTATCTGTAATGACAGCATATAATTCTATAGATGGAGTCCCTTGTACTTCTAATGCCTTTTTACTAACTAATGTTTTGAGAAATATTTGGAAATTTAAAGGATTTGTGGTCTCTGATTTATATAGCATTGATGGTATTTTCAGTACGCATGATGTTGCTGCGTCTATAGAAGATGCTGGCGCTGCAGCGATTAATGCTGGTGTAGATGTAGATTTAGGTGCTAATGCTTTTATACATTTGGCAGATGCTGTCAAAAATGGCAAGGTAAAAGAGGCTGTTGTTGATACTGCTGTGGCTAGAGTCTTGAAAATGAAAATGCAGATGGGATTATTTGAAAATCCATATGTTTCTCCGAAAATGGCAGCCAAGTATGTACGTAATGCTGCAAATATTGATGTAGCCTATCGTGTAGCTCAAGCTTCTGTAACACTACTTAAAAATGAAAATAAAATATTGCCTTTGTCTAAAAATATGCATGTAGCTGTGATTGGTCCTAATGCTGATAATAAGTATAATATGTTGGGTGATTATACAGCACCGCAAGAAGATAGTAATGTTAAGACCATTCTTGACGGAATAAACAAAAAACTGCCAGCTGAGAATGTCGAATATGTGAAAGGTTGCGATATTCGTGATACAACTTTGAATGAAATAAATAAAGCTGTTGAAGCGGCAAATCGTTCGGATATTGTGATTGTAGCTGTCGGTGGGTCTAGTGCTCGTGATTTTAAAACAAGTTATAAAGAAACTGGTGCTGCTATTACTGATGATAAACACGTCTCTGATATGGATTGTGGTGAGGGATTTGACCGTGAGTCATTGGCTCTTCTTGGGCGACAAAATCAATTGTTATGTGCTTTGAGAAAAACAGGACGTCCTATGGTTGTCGTTTATATAGAAGGACGTCCTCTGGATAAAACTTGGGCGGCGCAGAATGCTGATGCCTTGATAACGGCATATTATCCAGGTCAAGAAGGTGGACTAGCAATAGCTGATGTTTTATTTGGTGACTATAATCCTGCTGGTCGTCTGCCTATTAGTGTACCTCGTGATATAGGGCAGTTACCCGTTTATTATAATAAGAAAAAGCCTACTGCGCATAATTATGTTGAGATGTCTGCTTCTCCGCTTTATCCTTTTGGATATGGTTTGAGCTATACTTCTTTTAAATATTCAAATCTATTAATTAATGGGAATTTGGATAAGGGTTATGATGTTTCATTTGATGTTACTAATATGGGTAATATGGATGGTGAAGAAGTTCCGCAGTTATATATTACGGATGAAATAGCTTCTGTTGTACAACCAATTAGGCAATTGAAAAATTTTACTCGTGTTTTTATTCATAAAAATGAAACTAAGCATATCAAGATGTTGATTACTTATGATGATCTAGCTTTTACAGGGATTGATATGATTCGTAAAGTAGAACCAGGTGATTTTGATATCCAAATAGGTACTTCATCTGCTGATATTCGTTTAAATTCAAAACTAACATTAAAATAATGTCATGAAAAAAATATTATTACTATTAATTCTAATGCCTTTGGGCTTATTTGCACAGAATTATACACAATATGTAGATCCATATATTGGTACAGGTGGACATGGACATGTGTTTCTTGGTGCTAACGTCCCATTTGGACTTGTCCAGTTAGGACCGACAGAGAATACACGTGGATGGGATTGGTGCTCCGGTTATCATTATAGTGATTCCGTGATTATCGGATTCGGACACATGCATCTTAGCGGGACTGGTGTTGGTGACTTGGGAGACGTAGCATTGTTGCCGACTCTTGACGTTAATGTTGATACTACATTGTTTAGCCATGATGCTGAAAATGCCAGTCCTGGCTATTATTCTCTAATGTTGAAATCGGCGATACGTGTTGAACTGACAGCTACAAAACGTGTGGGATTTCATCGTTACAGTTTCCCTGCCAATGCAAGAATTGGAAATATTATAGTGAACCTAAAGCAAGGCATTGGTTGGGATAAAATGACTTCATGTGGATTTAAACAGAAAAGTCCCAATGTTGTGAGTGGTTTTCGTATGTCTACTGGTTGGGCAAAGAATCAAAAGGTGTTTTTTACAATGATATTCTCACAACCGGTAAAGGTGTCACGACAGGATGGTGATAGCCTTTGTGCTTTTTCATTTGACAATGGTAATGAGCCAATAATGGTTAAGGTTGGGATCTCTGCGGTAAGTGCTGACAACGCACGTAAGAATATAGAAGCAGAGTTACCTGGATGGGATTTTAATGCTGCTGTGGCTTCAGCTGAAAAAGCATGGAATGACGAATTGGGTAAGATTGTAATAAAAACGAATAATGCTCATACACGTCGTATATTCTATACGAGTATGTATCATACAATGATAGCCCCATCTGTGTTTTGTGACGTGAATGGTGATTATCGTGGAGCTGATGGTAAAATATATAATGGTGACTTTACTAATTATACTACATTTTCGTTGTGGGATACATATCGTGCAGCTCATCCTCTTTCTACGCTTATTCATCCTGATATGCAGAAAAATATTGCAAAAACAATGCTCAATATCTTCAATCAACAAGGAAAACTTCCTGTTTGGCACTTAATGGGAAACGAAACTGATTGCATGGTTGGTAATCCTGGCGTTCCTGTATTGACTGATATTGCATTGAAGGGCTTTGATGTAGACAGAAATGCAATATTTACGGCAGCAAAGAAATCAGCTATGCTTGATGATAGGGGAATGAGCCTGTTGAAGAAATATGGTTATATTCCATGTAATCTTGATTCAACATTTGAAACTGTTGCAAAAGGACTAGAGTATGCCTTGGCTGACGGATGTATAGCAAAACTAGCCAAAGGATTGGGTAAGACAGCGGATTATAAATATTTTAGTAAGCGCAGTATGTCATATCGCAATTATTATTTCGATAAGAAATCAGACTTTATGCGTGGAGTTACGTCTGACGGAAAATTTCGTGAACCATTTAACCCATTCCATGCTGTGCATCGTCAAGATGACTATACAGAGGGCAATGCATGGCAATATACATGGTTGGTACCACATGATATTCATGGACTTGTAAAGGCATTTGGAGGTGAGAAACGCTTTGTCTCAAAACTTGATTCTCTTTTTATTGTAAATGGTGATCTTGGGGATGGGGCTTCTCCTGATATCTCAGGACTGATAGGACAATATGCTCATGGCAACGAACCTAGTCATCACATTATATATATGTATAATTACGTAGGTCAGCCTTGGAAAGCAGCGCCGAAGTTACGCTATGTTATGGATAAGCTATATCGTGACTCAGTTGACGGACTGTGTGGAAACGAGGATGTAGGGCAAATGTCTGCGTGGTATGTGCTTTCATCGATTGGTTTATATCAGGTTGAACCTGCTGGTGGAAAATACATCATCGGTTCTCCCTTGTTTGATTCAGTAATGATGAATGTCGGCAACGGCAGTTATTTTAATATACATACGATAAACAACAGTGATACCAATATCTATGTGCAAAAATTAATACTTAATGGCAAGGCTTATGATAAGTCATATATAATGTATAAGGATATAGCTAAAGGTGGAACTCTAGATATAGTAATGGGACCAAAACCTTCAAAATGGGGAGTGAACATGAAGTCCAGACCTTGATAGATAATAATATAATTAAAACCTAATATAATATGAAAAGATTTTTTGTTATTATATCTCTTTCATTGTGCATGACATATTCTTCTGTCGCACAGGAAAATGGAAAAGTAGTAGATGTGCATGCTCGTTATACAAGTACCCAAAGTTATACAGGAAATACTTTGGAATCAAAGCGTCCTCCTTTGAGTGAAAGGCTCTTTACTTCAGAAGCAGTAGAGAAAAAAATCAAGGAGGTGCAGAAACTTCTTAAAGATAATAAGAGACTGGCATGGATGTTTACCAACTGCTTTCCTAATACTCTTGAGACAACCGTGCATTATCGTGTAGCTGCTGACGGGGATGATGATACATTTGTTTATACTGGTGATATTCCTGCGATGTGGCTGCGTGATTCAGGTGCGCAAGTATGGCCTTATGTGTCATTAGCTGATAAGGATATGAAGTTGAGAAAGATGTTAAGAGGCGTGATATTGCGTCAGCTGAAGTGTATCAACATAGACCGGTATGCCAATGCGTATAATGATGGCCCGACTGGTGCGGGCTGGCAGAAAGATGATACAAAAATGCAGAAAGATGTTTTCGAGCACAAATACGAGATTGATTCATATTGTTATCCGTTGAGGCTTGCATACAGATATTGGAAAGTAACAGGTGATACATCTGTGCTTGGAAACGAATGGCAACAGGCTGTTGGTAACATACTTAAGACTTTCAAGGAGCAGCAGCGTAAGAATGGTGTAGGCCCTTATCATTTTCTTAGAGTCACCGATCGTGCTTTTGATACAGTAGGGTGGGACGGATATGGTGCTCCTGTAAAACCAGTAGGACTTATTGCTTCAATGTTTAGACCTTCTGACGATGCTACGATATTACCATTCCTTGTGCCGTCTAATTTTATGGCTGTTTCTTCAATGCGTAAGTCTGCCGAGATATTAAGTAAGGTGAACAAGAATGATTCTCTTGCAACGGAATGTAGCCAATTGGCAGATGAAGTTGAGGCAGCCTTGAAGAAATATTGTGTTTACAATCATCCAGTATATGGAAAAATATATGCTTACGAGGTAGACGGATTTGGAAACCATCTGCTAATGGATGATGCAAATGTTCCAAGTCTTCTGGGTATGGGATATATGGGCGACGTGAGTCTTGATGATACAATATATCAAAACACGCGTCGTTTTGTGTGGAGTACTGATAATCCAACATTCTTTAAAGGTAAGGCTGCCGAGGGAATAGGCGGTCCTCATATAGGTTATAATATGGTATGGCCAATGAGTATAATGATGAAAGCGTTTACGTCAAATGACGATAATGAGATTCGATGGTGCATGAAAACGCTTATGAATACCGATGCAGGGACAGGTTTCATTCACGAGTCGTTCAATAAGGATGATGCTTCTAAATATACTCGTCCTTGGTTTGCATGGCAGAATGCTCTGTTTGGCGAACTTGTAATTAAGTTAATTGATGACGGGAAAATAGACTTGTTGAACAACTTGTAATAAATACTATAATATGTGTCATAACAGTGATAGAAAGATTAGTCCTATCGCATGGGTCCCCACCTTATATTTTGCTATGGGCATGCCGTTCGTGGTATTGAATATGGTGTGTACTCTTATGTATAAGGGACTTGGAGTCAGTGATTCCGAGATTGCGCTATGGACATCACTTATAATGTTGCCGTGGACATTGAAACCATTGTGGAGTCCCTTCCTTGAGATGTATAAAACAAAGAAGTTCTTTGTTGTCTTTACTCAGGTTCTTACTGGAATAATATTCGCTTTGGTTGCTTTTGCCCTACAGTTGCCTTCGCCCTTTGCGATAACTATATCGTTGTTGGCGGTAATCGCTTTGAGCGGTTCTACTCATGATATCGCTGCTGACGGATTTTATATGGCATCTTTGTCAACCTCCGAACAAGCTAGATGGATAGGGTGGCAGGGAGCATTCTATAATATATCTAAAATAGTGGCGACAGGTGGATTGGTGTATCTTGCAGGTGTATTTATCGATGACTATGGCGTGAGAAACGCATGGATGATAATAATGCTTATAATCGGCGTTGTGATGATTGCTCTTGGTTGTTACCATGGATTAGTGTTGAGGTCTGCTGCAAGTTCGTCTCCTGCAAATACAACATTGAGAGAGCATTTGCGCGAACTCTGTGATGTTTTTGTTGATTTCTTCCATAAGAAACATATTATATATTATCTATTTTTTATAATTCTATATCGGTTTGCCGAAGGGTTTGTAATGAAGATAGTGCCGTTGTTCCTTAAGGCTCCGCGTGCTGAACAGGGATTGGGGCTCACAGAGCAGCAGATAGGAATATGTTATGGTACGTTTGGAGCAGCCGCTTTCGTGATTGGTTCGATTCTTGCCGGTTATTATATTGCTCATCGGGGATTGCGCAAGTCATTGTTCTCACTTGCTCTGGTATTTAATATACCATTTGTTGCATATACTATTCTTGCTATTTACCAACCTCAAAGTTTGTGGCTGGTTGGTAGTTGCATCGTAATGGAGTATTTTGGATATGGTTTTGGCTTTGTCGGCTTAACGTTGTTCATGATGCAACAGGTTGCACGTGGTAAGCATCAGATGGCTCATTACGCCTTTGCAAGTGGAATAATGAATCTAGGAGTTATGTTGCCTGGAATGTTGAGCGGTTTCGTAAGTGATTGGTTGGGATATCGGGCATTCTTTGTCTTCGTTTTGCTCTGTGCTATACCTGCAATACTGATAACACGCTTTGTCCCATTTACATTTACTGATGATGTTGTCAACTAATTAATTAGAGTTCTCCGATAAATAGAATTTCTATGATAGTTCACATTATTATTTTAAAATTTAAGATGACAAGTAATTTAAAAACAAAATAACATGAAGAATTTAGTAATATCTGGCAATTCTCTTCCAAATATTCCTTGGGAAGAGCGCCCTGCAAATTGTAATAACCCTTTGTGGCGTTATTCTGCCAATCCTATTATTCCAAGGGATTTGCTTCCTGATTCTAATAGTATTTTCAACAGTGCTGTTGTTCCTTTTGGTAAAGGCTTTGCTGGAGTGTTCAGGTGTGATGATAAAAATCGTCGAATGACTTTGCATGCAGGATTCAGTGATGACGGTATGAATTGGAAAATCAATGAGGAACAACTGCACTTTGATTGTAACGATAATGAGATAAGTGAATGGGTATATGGCTATGATCCACGTGTATGTTTCATTGATGACCGCTATTATGTTACATGGTGCAACGGATATCATGGACCAACTATAGGTGTGGCATGGACTACGGATTTTAATATTTTTCATCAATTGGAAAATGCCTTTTTGCCATATAATCGCAATGGAGTAATTTTTCCGCGTAAGATAAACGATAAGTATGCTATGCTTAGTCGCCCTAGTGATACGGGACATACAGCCTTTGGTGATATCTTTTATAGTGAGTCACCGGATATGGAATATTGGGGACATCATCGTCATGTAATGTCTCCGGCTGCTTTCGAAGTGAGTGCGTGGCAGTGTATGAAGATTGGTGCCGGTCCTGTTCCTATAGAGACTTCTGAGGGATGGCTGTTGTTTTATCATGGCGTTCTTCGTTCATGCAATGGGTATGTATATAGTTTCGGTTCAGCATTGCTGGATATTGATGAACCTTGGAAGGTAATATGTCGTTCAGGACAATATCTTATCTCTCCACAAAAGGAATATGAATGTGTGGGAGATGTTCCGAATGTATGTTTCCCATGTGCAGAACTGCATGATCCAGTTACAGGTAAAGTTGCCATATATTATGGTTGTGCCGATACAGTAACAGGTTTAACTTTTGGATATATACCAGAAATTATCGAATTTACTCGTCGGACAAACATATTGTAGTATTATAACTTTGTTATTAGTTTGTGAAAAAGGGACTGCATCGTTCTGAAAATCAGTATACGATGTAATCCCTTTTGTTTAGACAAAGATCATAATAATAGTGTTATGAATGATCATTTTTGAATGACTGTTATAGCCATTGTCCATATTTTCTTATAAAGAATCTTTTCACTACTTGTGTGAGAACTCCGTAACCTAACAAGATTGCCACTAAAAATGGATAATACATTATAGGCAATGGAGTCATTTTAAGAGCCGTTCCTACCGCTGTGTAAGGAATTATAAGTCCTATCACTGCTATAACTAATGTCATAAATACTACAGGTGATGCGGCACAGCTTTGTATGAAAGGTATTTTACCAGTGCGTATGATATGAATCACGAGTACTTGTGAGAGTAAACCTTCAACGAACCATCCTGTTTGGAACAGACTTTGAGATGATGGTGCACATGCAGAAAAGAGGAAGTACATCAACGCAAATGTAATATAATCAAAAATTGAACTTACAGGTCCCATCCAGAACATGAATCTAGATATACCTTTTGTATTCCATACTTTAGGGCTCTTTATGAAGTCTTTGTCCATATTGTCCCAAGGTATTGCAGTTTGTGATATATCATATAGCATGTTTTGTGATAATATCTGGATAGGAAGCATTGGCAAGAATGGTAAGAGGATACTGGCTCCTAGCATACTCAGCATGTTGCCAAAATTACTACTGGTGGTCATCTTGATGTATTTAATGATATTACCGAATGTATTTCTGCCATATACTACACCAGTACGCAATATATTGAGATCTTTTTCCAATAAAATTATGTCTGCACTTTCTTTGGCAATGTCTACTGCCGTATCTACAGATATACCAACGTCGGCAGTCTTTAGTGCAGCAGCGTCATTTATTCCGTCGCCCATAAATCCTACTGTATGTCCCTTTTCCTGAAGTAGAGATACAATTCTGGATTTTTGCATAGGACTTAGTTTTGCGAAAATAACAGTTTCTTCAAGTTTTTCTTTTAACTCGTTGTCATCCATCATTTCCAATTCGTTTCCAAGCATAATCTTGTCGAACTTAATGCCTACGTCATTGCAGATTTTCTTAGTTACGATTTCATTATCACCTGTAAGCACCTTTACGTTTATTCCCAATTGCTGAAGAGAAGAAAGTGCTGTCTGTGCTGAAGGTTTTGCAGGATCAAGAAAGCCCACGAAGCCAGCCATAACCATATCTTTTTCATCTTCAGCAGAATATGTAGGTTCTCTATTATCAAATGTCTTTACTGCAACGATAAGTATTCTAAGTCCATCCTCATTTAATTCTTTAGACATCTTTTTGATGTGCTCCCTTGTCTTTTCATCCATTGGCAGGATTTCGTCGGTATCAATCTGCAATTGTCTGTCTTCTCCAGGATCGTATGCTCGTGAACATAGTTGCAGCATTTCTTCTACTGCACCTTTGCATATTAATAGGTGACTGCCGTCTGAACGCTCAAGTATAACGGACATGCGTCGACGTTGGAAATCAAAAGGAATCTCGTCTATTTTTTTATAGGCTTCGTCTGCTTTTAGTGAGTCATGCAATTCAACATGGTTAAGAATGGCTACATCTAACAGACTTTTCAATCCTGTCTGGTGATAACTGTTTAGGTAAGTCCACTTTAATACTTCTTCGTCTGATTCTCCATATATATTAAGGTGGCGCTCCAATACAACCTTGTCAAGTGTAAGGGTACCGGTCTTGTCTGTACACAAAGTATCCATTGCTCCGATATTCTGTATTGCATTAAGGCGCTTTATAATCACCTTATTCTTACTCATGTTCACAGCTCCTTTTGCAAGGTTTGCTGTGACAATCATAGGAAGCATCTCTGGAGTGAGACCTACAGCTATTGCTACAGCAAACAGCATTGCATCTACCCAATTGTCCTTAGCTATACCATTTATAATAAACACAACAGGAACCATAACTGCCATAAATGAAATCAACAGATAGCTTACACGCTTCAGACCCTTGTCAAAACTTGTTTCCTGTCTTTTGCCAGTAACAGTCTTACTGATAGAACCAAAATAAGTATGTTCACCGGTTGTCACAACGACCGCTGTTGCTGTGCCGCTTATGACATTTGTACCCATGAAGCATATATTTTGTAAATCTATAATCGAACTTTTCTCAGCATCCTTTGTTTTATAGCATGTAGCATTCTTCTCAATTGGCAATGATTCTCCAGTAAGTGCAGATTGAATAACGAATAAGTCTTTTACATTTATAATCCTGCAATCTGCTGGTATCATATCTCCTGCTGATAGGTGAATGATATCTCCAGGAACTATATCTTTTATATCAACTTCAAACTTTTCGCCATTTCTTTCAACAGTAGCGGTGGTCTCAACCATGTCTTTCAACTTCTCAGCTGCTTTATTACTTCTGTATTCCTGAATAAATTTTAGGGCTACACTTACAGTTACCATAATACAAACCATGACGACAGTAGAATAGTCTCTGTCGGAAATCTTTGGTAACCAGATATCTATTATTGCAGATATTATGGCAATAAAAATAAGTATTCCGATAAAAGGATTGATGAATGCGCTGATAAGTTGTTTTATCCAGGATACATTACCTTCTTGTCTCACCTCGTTATATCCATATGCTTCAAGGCGATCTTTTACTTGCGAATCATCTAATCCGTTTTTTGTTGTTGCTGTCTGCTCATACAATTCGTTTTCATTACAGCAACTTGCTTTTCTTAAAATTTCTGCTTGGTCTTTGAAACCATTAATTGGTCTCAATTGAGGTCTTCTTTTAAATTTCATTATAATTACCTCCATGAATGTTATGACGTATATGGAGGTAATCGGGACATATTATATCCTAATCAACCTTCATAACATCGGGTTTGTTTTTAATATGACTATCGGATTTATCGTCCATAATGAACTATAATTTATAATTTGCCGCAAAAGTAATCTATTATATTCCAAAATGAGGCGATTTGATGATAAAAAGAGTTGTTTATTAGAGATTTCTAATTTCAGCTAAACAACAAGTTGGTTCATTATGTCCCATATATTTAAAACTGAACTTTATGATGGTTAGATCAGTTATTGCTTTTGTTTCTTAGTCACTTTTGATGAGGTAAACACTTACTAGTTAATCGTAACTTTGATGCCTGTTTTTTCAATCTGTGGTGTGTGGGCGTTCATACGTACATTATATATATTATAATGCATTATTTTATATCGTATTAATAAAACCTGAAGTAAAAATAGAACCTTAGTTCCCATCTGATAAATACCCTTGTTTCTTTATGTAATATATGTGCTCGTAATCTGTTCAAAGTGTCACTTTGAATACCATTAATAAAACAGCTTGATATATATCAAGTTATTAACGGTTTCAAAATGATACATAGAAAATAATTTACAATACTAATTGTAACTAGGTTGTAATAGCTGTGTGCGTAAACAGTACATATATCGCTTGTAAATGTGCAAAAAGTAACTAAATCGTTAGTTAGCATGGGCTTTAAATAGGGCTATTTTACAAATTGAAAGTTTTTAGCCCTATTTTTGATAAGTTTCAAATTGAAAGTGGGTTATAAAATTACGACTAATTTATAGTAGAAAAATATGTATAAAATAGTGTTAATAAATTATTGTGGTATCAGATTAATTATATATATTTGCATCAGAAAAGAATAAAAACCTAAAAAATATACGATTATGAGACGATTTCTTTTGATATCAGTAATGGCAATGTTGACCATCGTAAGTTATGGTCGCAAACATGTAGCCGAAAATGCAGTTGTTGTAGCTGACACTATTTATTATGCAGAAAACATGATGAATGTTGCTACTAGTGGACAAGCAAGCTATTACAGATTGCTGATGACACAAGGTCAAGGACTAAGCAAGAAAGATGTCTTCCAAGACTTCTATATGAATGGAACTTTGAGGGCAGAAGGTGCTTACAGTTTTATTGATCTTGGTAATGATACAAATACAGTACTCGACGGTGATATTACTACTTATTATAAAAATGGTAAGGAGAAATGGCACGGAAAGTATATAAACGGAAAGCGTGATGGATATTTCACAATGCAGATGCGTCAGGGTGGTGTTGCAGTAGTTCAGTTTGTGAACGGTAAATCAGCTCATGATTACTTCACAATAACAAATGCTGATGGCACAATGGAGAAACGTCCTATCTCTGATTTGAAGTCTCTTATGTAAGAATTTCGATTTCTCTCTTAATAAAAAGATAAATTACAAAAGTCTCTATTTAAACAATAAACAAGAAGAAAATGCCTGCTTCGTGAGAAGCGGGCATTTTCGTTTTATACTTTTAGCTGCGCTTTGATATAGTTGATAAGATAAAAGACTTGAACTTTCTATAAAAATGATATGATGCTATTTTCTCACGTAGCTTTTTATATCAGGTTTGTTTGAAAAATCTATGTTTAATAGAATAGGCATAAAAACTACTAAGATCAAAGACCCTTTGCCAAGAACATCTCCCCTAAATAAATGAAGAATCCAAAAAAAACATAAAACAAACCTACATTATATACATTTTTGACTTAAATAATTATTAATCAATAGATTACCTTATGTATGTTAGCGCCTTATCCTACATCTTTCCTACATGATTCCTACATTATAAGCACGTATTTGCACTTAAAACGGTGAATTTTGCCCCAATCGCAATACAAAAGTCGTTTTTTAGGTTGGACCATTAGGCGAGATATTTCTTAAACCAAAAACATCCAAGAGTGATACTGATTATGGTCAACTGACCTTATGGTAAAATTTCTTTGGACAGTAGTGAAAGTGATAAGAGCAAAGAAGAAACAAATGAAAACAGCCGATATGTTGCCACGTGAGAAATGGTGCGCCTCTTCCTGCGGCAACAGATGCTCTTGTGTAAGTCTGAATTTATTTCTTATGTCTGCCAGTGAACCGGTAGCCGATGCCCATCATCAGATTTTTCGGGTCATGGAATTTGTTGAGTCGGTATCCCGTGTGCAGGAAGATGTTGCGGGTGATGAACGTTTTCAGAATCAATACTTGATAGAATCCATTATGGTCGTCGCCTTTATAGATGACGTTATGTCCGATGCCGAAATTGATGGAGAATATCGGCATGGTGAACTCCGTGCGTAGAGACATCCCCACACTGAACCGTTCGCTGAATGGTTGTCGAAAAAACATGAGTTTAGAGTTGTCCTCTTCATTCTTGCCGGCGATGCGCTGGTCGAGATTGGCGCTTTCGTCGTACTGTCCGTCAAGCGACACACCTGCCTTGACGTATTTGTTCAGATTGTACATTGGATTGATCGTCAAACCGCATACGCCGAAAGATCCCGGCACGATGTAGTTCTCGGATGCGATACCTTTGGAACGCGTAGCTCCGTAAGCCGCCACATCAAGGCACCAGTAAGGTTTCTCGGCAGCAACAACATCGGTCGGTTGGTACTTTGCTGAATGCAGATAGGTGGCATCGAAAGTGCGTGCAATGCCAATTCTGGCACCGATGAGGTTCACTCCCGCATTCGGGTAGTGGGTGTTTCCGTTCGAGTAATGCGTGGCGTCGATACCGGCTCGCAGATTCCAGTTGCCGTTCATGTGCCAGTTCAGGTACAGCCCGAAGTTGAGGTAGGCGTTCACCTTCGACCCTACCATATTGTTGAAGACGTTCTTAGCGCTGTCGTAAGGTTTCCAGCCGAAGGAGGCGCCGAAGTTCCATTCGTAGTCGAGTGAGAGCTGACGTGATATTCCCGCGATGCGGGAGCCTTGGAACACATATACCGCTATGGGGTTTCCGACTTCAGTGGAATTGAAAAAGGTGTTGTACGATACGCCGATACCCTGGTAGGCATGTGGATATAGGCGGCCGAAGTAAGAATCGTGTGCAAACTGGAACGCATATTTCAGATGGAAAGAGAGCGATTGGTCTATCTTCTTGTGTTTCAAGTTGACACCTTTCAGAAAGTCGCGGGTCTGAAACACGTAGTTGGGTGCTACGTCCACCTGCACTTGTTGCAAGGCTGGCCGCTGGCTGAGGCTGTCTGCTGGCTGAGCGGAGACACTTATGCTGAAAAACAGGAGCAAGGTCGTTGCGAAGCGAGTAGGGGATATATGGTAGAATCTCATCGTTGCCATTTGTCGTTTACGAATATATAGTATTCTGTGTTTGAAGGCGTCTTACTGTGGAAGATACCGTTGACGCTCTTCATCAGTCCAGTCTTTTTGTTGTGTACGTAAAGGGTATAGGCTGCGTCGAAATATTCGTAGCCTATGTCAATTCTTAACTGTGATTTGCCGGGAGGTAAGACGATAGCTTGCTTGACATCATTGAAAGGCAGACGGTCTTCCTGAGCTTTGGCCAGATAAGTAGACTTTTCGTTACCGAAGAGCAGCGCACTGTCTTTTTTTTGTATTGGAATTTCTACCTGCTGCAAGTTGCTTAGATAGCCGAACGCTTTAGGGTTGTCGCTGGAGAACTGGATTTTTCGATGCTTCCCCGAGAATACCGACATCTCCGTTCGGAGCGTGTCTCCCTCGTTGTTCATAGTGATGGAGGTGCTGGTCCATTCTTTGTGATAGCTGTCGGGCAGATACTGGTAGGTGATGTGGTCGAACGTGTAGCCGCTCGATGCCGTCTGAGTGATATGAATGGGAACTGCGTTGTAAGCGTCGCATATCCAGATGGAGAACTTGAAGGCGCTGTCTAGTAGATTTTCGTCCACGAATATGTCGATGGCGTTATCCTTGCTGTGGTTGACTGTGAAGCCGTTCTGCTGGCCCGTATACACCAACTTGCCTTTCGCCTTGTTGATGAGATAAAATTCTACGTTGTAGTTGCCTTTCGTATCCCCATCCTCGTCGTATGCCACCCCCCGAAACTTATTACCCTCAGGGTTGAAAGTGTCTTCCACCGACCATATCTTCCAGTCTGAGGTATTGGTATGAATGGTGGTGGAGTCGCCGTCTCCATTCATCTCTATTTCTGTTGCCGAGGCCTTCAGTTTGTCTACAAACACGTCGTTGTTGCAACTGCATAGCGTGAGTAGGGAGAGAAATTCAAGGTACACGGCCAATCGCTTGTTTTTCATTTTGATCGGTATACGTAAACTATAGGAATAGCAAAAGTACAAAATAATCGCGTATTGGCAAAATATATCTTCCGCTATTCATTCAATGAGACGGTTTATTCCGTTATATGAGATGTTTCTCGCCTATATCGTATATTAATAAGGTCTTGTGACGGCACTATACTCTTTGAGAAGACTCCATTAGGCGAGCTATTTGTTAAACAAAAACATCCAAGAGTGATACTGATTATGGTTAACTGATCTTATGGTAAAATTTCTTTGGACAGTAGTGAAATTATTAAGTTAGTCAGTATCAGCTAAAAAAAATGTATCGTGATTCAGTAAGTATAACCACAAATATTTATAATCAAATCCTATTTGGGTCAAAATATATAAAGTGTAGCAAAAATAAAATCACCTTTTTCGGTGCGCCTTTGAGTAATAAGGCCCTAATCACTCAGTAAAGCATGTAGGACAATAGAGTGATTAGGGCCTAATCACTCCCTAAAATGTATAACAATGGACCCTCCTACATTAGCTAACATATTGTATAACAATACGTTTCGCAAAATCATGTAGGAAACGGCATTAAAAAATTAAAAATAAAAAAATATTTTTGATAGTCATCATTCAATTGATTTCATCATTTGACAGATGAAAAGAACTATATTGGAGAGGATCGTGTGATGAATTTTGATAAAAATATGTAGAATTTCTAATTGCACATATATAGCAAAAGTGCCACTTGTTGAGTTAAACCTATTATTATAGGCTCAACGAACATTTCTTCTAAGGCAATAAATTAATTATAAAATGGAATTTGTGGGCAAACATGACTTTAGTGAAATCGAATTTATTTGCAGTATAAAACTTTATTAATAAAACTAAAGCTTAATGGGTAGGGCTACATCTAGAGGAGTGGCATTAAATAACCTTTTTCTGGTTTCTATTTGCTGAAATATTCTGATGGTGTTTTACCAGTATATTGCTTAAAATTACGGATAGCAGTTGATCTAGAGCGGAATCCCACATTGTAGAACATATCTTGATAGTTATATATCCGCTCATTTTTTACTCGATTAATAAAGTCTTCAATACGCAAAGAATTTATATATGTATTGAAATTAGTATATCCCAGTTCTCTCAAAGCCTTTGAGAGTGTAGTTCTATTGGTGTATAGAGATGCTGCCATAGAGTTTAGCGAGATATCTGGATTTCTGTAGTCTAACGTGTGTCTCATATATATTACCACTCTTTCACATAGAGAATTTGGTTTCTCTTCTGTTTCTTCAATGTATTCAGCCTCTCTGCTATCTTCATAAGTGGTTTCTGCAGTATTTAATTCTGGTTGCTTTATAAGCCTCTCAAATAATTCCATGTATGCAATATATATGCTGCATCCTGCACTAACATAATAATAGAGAGTTTTTATAATAAGGTGGTCAGATATGAGTATAATAATATACGCAATAGTATTTACGATGAAACAAATAGTGTACTTCATTATCCATACTCTATCTGTGTTGTTGTAACGTCTAGTATATGGTATCGTGAATATTAAAACGACGGGAGTAAATGCCAATACAGCAAGAAAAAATCTAAACCAAACATCGATCCTTGTAAAATGAGGTAGCATTTCTAATAAAGAATGATATGGTGGAAATGTGACTCCAAATATTTTTAATATATTATAAGTTAGTGTTAAAAAAAGTAGTGGACTATATAGTTTTATGACTCGCCATGCATTTAGGTATCCTGGTGATATCACTTCAATAGGATACATAATGTATGAAATAACCATGAATATAGCAAGTAATAGCATTGGTGCAGAAATTACCAATTCGGGTTCTACTCCCTTGCATAAAGCATAAAATCTTGTTATGTAATTGACTACAGAGAAAAGTACTATACAGGCAAGAATAATTCTAGATCGTTCGCCACTTTTTCTACGGGCGAATATGAGCAACGATGTAAGCAAGCATGCTATGGCTGCGGCAAATGTGGTGGCTAAATATAGACTTTTCATAATTTTATTTTGCAAATTTAATCAAAAAATGGATATATTAAGTAAATATCATCAAATTTTGTGGTAATGAGACATGCAAATTGTGATAATGAAACACATGAATGTATTGCATTTATTAACTTTGCCACGTTGATTATAGTCATGAACTATTTATATAATAACAAAAGAAATAATTATCAAAATTCACTGACAATGAAAAAAATCACTTTATTCTTATTGTTTGCTTCTTTGTTTGTGTATTGTAGCGCAGATAATGTTGTTGCGAAGGTTCATAATCCGTTTGACTCATCAAGCAAACTTGACCGTGTTCAAAGAAATAAGATTGTTGTCATTAGTGATTTGCATCTAGGAAATGATCTTACTTACTCTGAAAATGTGAAACATCTTAAACGTCTAAATCAGTTCCTTAACGAAGTAAGGACATCTAGTACAATAAAAGAACTGGTTATCGCTGGTGATATGTTTGATGAGTGGTACATTCCTACACGTACCAATACTTATGAGAACAAAAGCCAGTCTGATTTTATTCTCAAAACTGTAGCAGCAAATAAACCTATATTTGATGTTCTTAATGGTATTATAAAAGGTAAAAAGATTAAAGTAACTTATATTCCTGGTAATCATGACATGGGATTTACTCCTGAGAGTATTGACTTAGCTATGCCCGGAGTGAATCAAGCTCGTGATAGTAAAGAAAAATACGGTATAGGAACGTATTATCCAGATAATTATCCAGAAATAGCAATAGAGCATGGGCATAGATATGATTTTTTCTGTAATATAACAAACGATGGAGCTGCCCCTGATGCTATAGGTACAACTTTTGGCCCAGGATATTTCTTTGCTCGTATTGCTGCTAACTCATTTGTAAATCCTATTGCAATAGAAAATAGAACAAGGGTACCAAAAGTAGTATTACATGACTCGACAAATCCTGAGCAATTTAGTAAAAATACATATTATAATTTGTGGAAGGACGTTTTAGACAGTACTATATATGTTAATGATAAATTTGATGAAAAGATAATTGTAACAGGTATAGACAATTTCACAAAGACTTATTCTATTAATGATATTCTTCCTTATAACGATGCTAATGGTAATATACAAATGAAAATGTATAATGGAATGTTTACTCAAGCTGCTTGGAAAAAACGTCAAATAGCTAACAATGTAAAAGTTATCACACTTATTGATTCTGCAATTATTGGAAGTAAGGAAACTCAATTTATTGATGATCAATCTAATCTTCAGTATTTCAGACGTTCGGATAGACAGAATGTTCGCGTTGTCGTATTTGGACACACTCATATACCAAAGATGACGGCTTACAAGAATAACGTCGGCTTGAATTGTGTTTATGCAAATTCAGGAACTTGGGAAGATCAAAAAACGCGTAATAAGAGTAATGTTATAGATCAGGACTTAATGAATATGAACTTTGTTGTTATTGCGCCAATGACGGCTAATCATAAAAAGTTAAATATAAAACTGTATAAATATTTTTATGGTAAGCATCGTGTCGTTGATAGCAAGGATGTAGACCTTTCCGCAAAACCAATTTATTAAGCCTAAATCATTATAAAGTTGGCAGTAGTGTATTTCTATTTAGTAGAAATGACAATATTATATTGCTGAACTATAATGTTAAAGAAATAAACAAGTAAATAAAATAATGGATGAAAAGCAGTGAGTGTATGATATATGATATTATATATCTTCTCTCACTGCCCTTTTCATTTTAGTTGCTTATACTGATATTATAAGTTGATATCTAGTTCGACAGGGCAATGGTCGCTACCAAATATATCTGTATGTATTTTGGCATCTTCGATATTATCTTTTATCCGTTCTGAAGTCAGAAAGTAGTCGATACGCCAGCCCGTATTGTTTTCACGGGCATGGAAACGATAACTCCACCAACTGTAAGTAATTTGCTCTGGATATAAAGTACGGAAAGAGTCTATGAATCCATTGTTTAACAATATCGTCATTTTCTCTCGTTCGTCATCAGTGAATCCAGCATTCTTATGGTTAGTCTTTGGATTCTTGATATCTATTTCTTCGTGTGCTACATTCATATCACCGCATACGATGACAGGTTTGTTTTTGTCAAGTTCATGAAGAAAAGTTTGAAAGTCCTCTTCCCATTTCATACGATATTCCAGACGGCGAAGTCCGTCTTGAGAATTTGGTGTATAAACAGTTACAATATAAAATTTATCATATTCAAGAGCTATAACGCGGCCTTCATGGTCATGCTCTTCAATCCCTATCCCGTATTTAATGCTAAGTGGTTTATGCTTAGTATATATAGCGGTTCCGCTATATCCCTTTTTCTCGGCATAGTTCCAATAAGATTCATAACCTGGAAACTGCAGGTCAAGTTGTCCTGCCTGCATCTTTGTTTCCTGAAGACAGAAGAAGTCTGCGTTAAGGGCATTGAAATACTTTTCAAAATCCTTTCCAACACATGCACGCAAACCATTAACGTTCCAAGAGATAAATTTCATATTGTGACTGTTTAAATTAGTTTATTTACTTCCGACAGCCTGGAAGACTGTGTTTACATCAATTTGATCGTCGCCAACCTTTACGCTCTTAATAACGAAATTGATGCTGCTCTTTTTATTGTAGTATTGAATCTGTGGATAGAGATATCCATAAGAACTACTAGCCATATAATCAGCGAAGGTTATTTCGCAAGCCTTCCCGTTGTAATTGAACTTAAGTGTTTTGTTAGCAGGAGTCATTAGATAGAAATAATAATTCTGACTCCAATATGTATTTGAAGCTTGCGCATATGTATTAACAGCTCCTATAAGAGTTTGTCTTCCAGCATTTGTAATAGCATCTTTGACTGCAGAGTTAGTAGATACATAGTTCTGCAAGAAGCTGATAGGGAATGAAAGACTTGTAAATGTAGAGTCTGATGCAGTTACCATCCAGTCAACTTCTACAGAATCCTTTTTGGTATCATTGTAGAAATAGAGATAACCAGAATAATCACCTGCAAGAGTCTGGAGAGTTTGTTTACGCTGTGCACCAGTCAGGGTGATGACATTGTTGGTGTTGGTGTCGTTGTTGTCATCGCTTAGGCACGACGTAAAAGTTGTTGCTGCCAAAACAGAGCAGAACAAAATCAAGATTGCGTTTTTTAGATTTTTCATATCATGTTTTAAATTAATATTATGTATAAGGTAAATGCCAGAGATGCAAGAATCTTGCATCCCATAGCACACTTTTTTATATTCTTTTAGATTCACCACGAAGAAGACTCATGAATTCCTGTCGTGTAGTAAGAGAATTAAATACACCGCTGAAGTCACTTGTTGTGGTGATTGAATTTTGTTTCTCCACTCCGCGCATCTGCATGCACATGTGCTTAGCCTCGATAACGACCATAACGCCTTGAGGTTTCAGAGTTTCCTGAATACAGTCTTTTATCTGTTGGGTAAGTCTTTCCTGCACTTGCAGTCTATGGCTGAATATGTCTACAACACGTGCTATCTTACTTAATCCTGTGATATATCCGTTTGGGATATAAGCTATATGTGCCTTTCCGTAGAAAGGTAGCATGTGATGTTCGCAAAGCGAAAATACGTCAATGTCCTTAACTATTACCATTTGGTTGTAATCTTCCTTGAAGATAGCGTCTGTAAGAACCTTATGCGGATTCTGTGTATATCCGCGAGTAAGAATCTGCATTGCTTTTGCTACACGCATAGGTGTTTTCTCAAGCCCTTCACGCTCTGGATCCTCGCCCAATATTTTCAATACCTCTTTATAATGTAATGCTAGGTCGTCAAGACCATCACGAAATTCATTTTCCGGATTCATATCTTATCGTTCTAATGTTAATAATGTCAGTATTGTATGGAAATAGTTCCCTTCACAATACATGCTTGTCTGTATCCTAAAGCCTTAACTTTCGTGAGCATAGTCCTTGCTTCCTGAAAGTTGCGATAGTTTCCTACTCGGCATATCCAGTGTGGAGAATAGAAATGCACATATATAGGTTCTTCAGGATATTTAAGTTTTATCGTCGTTCTAGCTTGTTCAGCTTTCATTCTGTCATTTCTTGAGTTGCCGCCGGAGAAAGCTTGGACTCTGAATCCTGTAATCTTTCTGCTGCCGCGCATCACTTTTTTGCGCATGTCAATTGTTGGAATGTCAAACTCTTCGTCGTCGTCAATCCTAACTGGCTCGCTTTTCTGCTTAGTTGTGTTTTCTCGTTTCTCAGGACTCTTCTCTTTATTAACTATACTCTCATTCTTGTTGTTATAGTTATAATTATAGTTGTGATGCTTTGCAGAGTCACCAATCACATTTTGCGGTTTGATATTGTTTCTGTTGCGGTTAATTTCGCTTCTGTTAGTTTCAGTCTTTTTTTCTTTTATGACGGTATTGTCAGCCTTTTGTTGAGTCTGTATCTTCTTGCCGTTAACCAATTCGTCAATTTCCTTGCTTTGGGTAACAGTAACGTTACCTTTACCTGCGACGTTCTTCTTCAGATGGTCGAGATAAGTTTGTGCGCCAGCGTTGACGGCAATACTTAATGCAATTATTGACGATATAACGAACTTATTCATATATTCTTGTTATGTGTATTAATGTTGAAAATATGCTGGGATATCGGTATGATAGAGTGTTGACATAAACAACACTCATATCATTACAATATCCCTGCACTTCAATATTTTATTATTTCTTCCAAGCGTCGATGATACCCTTGAAATCAGCAGTATTCAAAGCAGCACCACCGATAAGACCACCGTCGATATTTGGCTTAGAGAATAGCTCAGGAGCGTTAGAAGCCTTGCAGCTACCACCGTAAAGGATTGATGTATCCTCTGCAACTTCCTTGCCATACTTTTCAGCAACGATAGAACGGATGTATGCAAGCATTTCCTCAGCCTGATCAGAAGTAGCAGTCTTACCTGTACCGATAGCCCAGATTGGCTCGTATGCAAGAATGATGTTCTTCCACTCTTCTGCGCTCAAGTTGAATACGCTGTCGGCTAGTTCAGCCTTAACAACTTCGTTCTGCTTGTTACCTTCGCGCTCTTCAAGAGTCTCACCACAGCAGAAGATAATCTTCAAACCGTTCTTCAATGCAAGCTGTACCTTATCCTTAAGGATTGCTGCTGTCTCACCATAATACTGGCGACGCTCAGAGTGACCAAGGATAACATACTGAGCACCAGTGCTCTTTACCATTTCGGCAGAAACCTCACCTGTGAAAGCTCCCTTTTCCTTGTCTGCGCAGTCCTCTGCACCAAGACCAACTACGTTCTGGTCTAGTACCTGTGCAACGCTAGCCAAGTGAATGAAAGGTGTACAAATAACTACACCACAGTTAGGCTTGTCAGCAACTAAAGCTTCGTTGATCTCTTTAGCAAGAACAACACCATCTTGCAGGTTCATGTTCATTTTCCAGTTACCTGCTACGATTTTCTTTCTCATTTTATTTTTCTTTTTATTAAACAGTTGATATATTTTATCTTTATCTTCCTTTTCTTTATTCCTTACCCATTTGCCCCAAGCTAGCATCCTGTCAGCAATGGTTAGAAGCATTAATGGTAATATGAACCATAACACAATCTCTAGTATTTTTCCCCAAACCGTATCATCAGGTATCTTCCCTATTTCAGTCTGTTCGAGTGGCTTGTTCAGAGTTTCTTCTAAAGGTAAGTCATTGTGGCTCCACTTGTTTATTATTCTCCCGTCCTTAATCAAAAGCAATCCTGGATTACTCCTAGTTATAGTTTTTAGGGTAGTCTCGTCAGTTGTACAGAAAGGATATTCCGCCCCAGTAATGTCTATCCACCTTTTTATAGGTTTATCATTGCTTGCTGTCAGACAATAGAATGGTACGTTTTGTTGTTGCGCATATTCGTATATCTGGTCAATGTTGCCAAAGTTGGAGTCATCGGCTTGCTCAAGATGTGGTGCTATCAGCAGGAATGTGTATCCTTTGTAGTTCAATATCTTTTTGGTGATATCTTCTCCTGTATTCTTGTCCTCAATAGAAAAATCATGTATCGGTGGAATGTATCCTTCTGAAGTCTGTACCGTTTTACTATCAATGAACTTCCATGTAGAGTCTGGATAGTTGGCAAGCGAAAACTCTTTTTTAACCCTGTTCTTCTCCAATATGAATGAAGTGTCAAACTTAGGTTGCTTTGCTCCCTTGGGAATTGTCATCCCTTCGCGTATGTTAGCACCTATATAATAAGGTCTGAAATCAAACTGTGGCAAATAATACAAACTGTAGCCGCTGCTCAATAGAACAAACAATATTGTGTAGTTTATCACTATCCATTGTGTACTTTTAGATATGAACCTCACCATAGACAGTGGTTTCCATGTCACAACTGCAGCACATGCAATGAGTATAATGTTCTTTAACAGCGTTTGTATATTGGTCAGTTTGATAGCGTCACCGAAACATCCGCAGTCTTTTATCGGATTTGCTATAGTCAACCATATTGTAATGGCAGTCATAATGCACATGAATGCCAATATTATCTTAGAACATATTCTACGTCTTATGGCAAAGAGCATGAATATTCCCAGTGAGAATTCCAGTCCTGACATTGCAACTGATGTAGTCAGCGTAACCCAGTCTGGTATCATGCCAGCCATTCCTGCGGCCCCAAGGTAGTCTTGCAGTTTGTACTGTGTGCCTATTGGGTCAATGGCTTTTACATACCCTGAGAATATGAAAGTAAATGCCAACACAAATCTGCATAAATTTACCAGTATTCCGATAAATTGTGCTTTGACAGAAATATATGTGCTACTTTTCTCCATTAAGTTTTATTGCGCCAAATACCGCATAGTTTATTATATCCATGTAGTTGGAATCAATGCCTTCAGAAACAAGAGTCTCGCCGTTAATATCCTCAATTTCTTTAACTCTTTCAATCTTAGTTAGTATGAAGTCGGTATAACTGCTGATTCTCATAGAGCGCCAAGCCTCGTCATAGTCGTGATTCTTTTTTAGCATTAGTTCCAAAGCCTCTTCTGCGTGTTTGTCATACAGCGTCATGGCTTCGCTAACTGTCATATCAACAGAGTCAACGAATCCTTTTTCAAGTTGGATTACCCCAATTATTCCGTAATTGATAAGTGCTATAAATTCAGGACGTATACCTTCATCTACTAAAGATTCTTTTTTAATCTCCAGTGAACGTATACGTTTTGCCTTGATAAACAGTTGATCTGTCAGTGATGATGGTCGCAATATGCGCCATGAAGCACCATAGTCGTGTAACTTCTTGCTAAAGAGTTCACGACATTCTTTCATTACATTCTCAAACTGTTTCTCTGTATTCAAATTGCTCATAAGCCTTAAAACTTTGCGATGCAAAGTTACTTATTAATAATGAATTCACCAAATTTTTTGGCTTATGCTTTAGGTATGTCATTTCATACTTTGGCGATAATGTATCATTCTTACTACGCCGCACATTGCTTCGTATCTTGCTTTCAGAGAGTCACGCTTCACGCCCAGCATGTTTCTTTTCCCGATATTTCCAGTCGAAGAAATAGCCTTTAGTGTTGCCTGAAGTGCTGAATCTGTGCGTGCGATGTCTTGTTGGGCCATCTTTAATGATGCGTTTTGCCATATTTTCAAGGCACGCTTACGTGTTTCTATCGCTTCAGGATAATTCTTCCTTAACGACATTATTGAGTCTAGAGTTTGCTTGTATTGACCTGAGCCATAGAGTGACTCTATGTCAGACATCAATGGTGTTGCCTTCTCGTCTTGAGTTTCGGCACAGCTGTATATAATAGCTGTAAGCGCAAAAAGCCAAAAATACTTCTTCATGAGTGCAAAAATATAAAAAACTAACTGAACTTGCATCTTCTGACATTAAAATTTAGTATCTTTGCACGCAATTTAGAGCACGTTAAGAGAAATTAAGTAACAATGAGAAATATTACAAATGCCGATTTGGCGAAACTACTAGATAAGGATATCTTTCATAAAATCTCAGAGGCTGCCGATTCTTTGGGGTTGGAGTGCTATGTCGTAGGAGGATATGTGAGAGATCTTTTCCTTGAAAGACCATCTAATGATATTGATGTTGTCGTAGTTGGAAGTGGTATTCGCGTTGCTACCGAATTGAAAAACATTTTTGGAAAGAAAGCTCATCTTTCAGTGTTTCGTAATTTCGGAACAGCTCAAGTGAAATATCGTGGAGTAGAAGTCGAATTTGTTGGTGCACGAAAGGAGAGTTATAGTCATGATTCTCGCAAACCGCATGTTGAGGATGGTACATTGGAAGATGATCAGAATAGGAGGGATTTCACAATAAATGCTCTTGCTGTTTGTCTAAACAAGGAACGCTTCGGTGAACTTATTGATCCGTTTGACGGTGTTCTTGATATGGAAGATGGTATCATTCGTACTCCTCTAGGTCCTGATATAACTTTTTCTGATGATCCACTTCGCATGATGCGCTGTATAAGGTTTGCCACTCAGTTGAATTTTATCATTGATGATGAGACTTTTGAAGCCCTTGAGCGTAACGCCCACAGAATAAAGATAATAAGTGGCGAACGAATTGTTGATGAACTCAACAAAATAATGCTTACTAATGCGCCGAGCAAGGGATTTGTAGATCTTCAGAGATGTGGCTTGCTACAGTTGATTATCCCAGAACTCTCTATGTTGGATTTGGTTGAAACTAGAAATGGCAAGGCGCATAAGAATAATTTTTACCATACTCTTGAAGTGCTTGATAATGTATGCAAGTCGCAGATTGCATCAGATGATAATGATGAGATGATGCTGTGGCTACGTTGGTCAGCATTGTTCCATGATATTGGCAAGCCGCGTAGCAAGCGTTGGGATAATGTTGCAGGATGGACATTCCATAATCACAATTATGTAGGTGCCAAAATGATTCCAGGAATTTTTCGTCGTATGAAGTTACCAATGGACATGAAGATGAAGTATGTTCAAAAAATAGTTGATCTTCATATGCGTCCTATTGTTATCGCTGATGATGAAGTAACAGACAGTGCTGTACGCAGGCTAATGAATGATGCCGGTGATGATATTGATGACTTGATGACTCTTTGCGAAGCTGATATTACAAGTAAGAATCAGGTGAGAAAACAGCATTTTCTTGATAACTTCCGCAGTGTACGTGAAAAATTAGCAGATCTTAAGGAGCGCGATTACAAGCGGTTGCTGCAACCTTGCATAGATGGAAATGAAATTATGGAGATCTTCCATCTTTCTCCATGTCGTGAAGTAGGAGCCTTGAAACAGACCCTTAAAGATGCTGTACTTGATAATAAGGTGGAGAATGAACGCGAATCTTTGATGCAGTTGCTTATGAATAAAGCAAAGGGCATGGGTTTGGTGTAGTTAGTTCTTTATTATAATAGAAATCCGAGTAATCCGATTTGACGGATTGCTCGGATTTTTCATATAATTGATAAAATACCTTTCTATTATGGACAACTCTAACTAATTATTGTTAAAAGTGTATGTCAGTAAAGATGTAGTTGCTGATTTATTATTACTTTTGCAAAGTAAAAACTAAAAAGGGGCTTAAAGTTTTCTATGTTCCGTATTTCATTATATTATTAACTATGTATGAATTTAATTGTAAAAATAGGTATGAAGATTAAGAATGGTTTATTTATTCTGGTAATCGCAAGTTCTCTCACTGCATGTAGTGGGGGGGGCGGTATGCCAAAGTTTGGTGATGATGAGTTTGCCGTAGTTTCAGTAGGTGCTTCAGATGCATCATTACAGACTACTTACCCAGCCACTATTAAAGGTATTCAGGATGTAGAAGTCCGTCCAAAGGTTTCGGGCTTTATTACCAAAGTTTATGTACATGAAGGACAGACTGTGTCTGCCGGTCAGGTGCTGTTTACAATTGATAGTGAGACTTATCGTGCTGCTGTTCGCCAGGCACAGGCTGGTGTAAATACTGCACACGCACAACTGAGCACAGCAAAACTTACTTATGAAAATAACAAGAAGCTTTTTGCAAAGAATGTTATCGGACAGTATGAACTATCTACTGCCCAAAATTCTTATGCCACAGCAAAGGCTTCTGTAGCTCAGGCTCAGGCATCTTTAGCTTCAGCAAGAGAAACTCTAAGCTGGTGTCAGGTAAAGAGTCCTTCTAATGGTGTAGTTGGAAGTCTTCCTTTCAAAGAGGGCGCTTTAGTTAGCTCTTCTAATACACTGCCGCTTACAACAGTATCCAATATAAGCACAATGGAAGTGTTCTTCTCTATGTCAGAAAGCGAGATACTTAATCTTACAAAGACTGCAGGAAGTGTAAGCGCAGCCATTTCTTCTATGCCGACAGTAAAACTCCAGTTGGCAGACGGAACGGTATATAATCATCCAGGAAAGGTTGTGAAGATGAGTGGTGTTATTGATGCTACTACTGGTTCTGTTTCACTTATAGCACATTTCGCTAATCCGGAGAAACTATTAAAGAGTGGAGGTGCTGGACAGATTGTAATCCCTACAGATGATAATCATGCTATAAAGGTTGCACAGGAAGCATGTTCTGAAGTTCAGGATAAGATATTTGTATATAAGTTAGGTACCGATAACAAGGTGAAATACACTGAAATTACTGTTAATCCGCAAAATGACGGAAAGACTTATATCGTAACTTCAGGATTGAGCGTTGGTGACCGCATTGTAACAAAGGGTATTACCAAACTTTCTGACGGTATGAAGATAAAGCCTATCACAGAAGCTCAGTACGATAAAAAAATCGACGATGCCGCTAAGTTGGCTGCAAAGCAGAGTACAGCAAAGGGATTTGTTGATGCTATGAAAGGCAAGTAAAAACAATAAAAAGAGAATAGTTATATATGACATTAACTAACTTTATAAAGCGCCCGGTACTTTCAACGGTGATTTCCATCTTGTTTGTATTGTTGGGCACTATAGGATTGATATCGCTGCCAGTAGAGCAGTATCCGGATATCGCACCGCCTACTATTTCCGTCACGACCACTTATACTGGTGCTGACGCTCAGACGGTGCTTAACTCTGTTGTGACTCCTCTTGAAGAGAGTATCAATGGTGTTGAGAACATGACCTACATGACATCTTCTGCCACCAATGATGGTATGGCACAGATTACTGTGTACTTCAAACAGGGATCTGACGCTAATATGGCACAGGTCAATGTCCAGAATCGTGTTCAGCAGGCTCAGGCTTTGTTGCCTGCCGAGGTTACTCGTGCTGGTGTGACGGTGTCTAAACGCCAGTCATCAAACGTTATAATGTTCTCTCTTACTACAGAGGACGGTCGTTATGATGACCAGTTTGTTACTAACTATGCACTTATCAACGTTATACCTCAGTTGAAACGTATAAATGGTGTAGGTGATATTCAGACTCCGGGTACTCGTACTTATTCCATGCGTATATGGCTTAAGCCAGATAAGATGAAACAGTACGGACTTATTCCTTCTGACATTACAAAAGCTCTTGATGGACAAAATATTGAAGCTGCGCCAGGTAAATTTGGTGAGAACAGCGATATGGCTTTTGAATACGTGCTTCGTTATAAGGGACGTTTGAAGACAATCCCTGATTATGAGAATATCATAATATCTAGTTCAACTAATGGTCAGACGTTGAAGTTGGGTGATGTAGCAAAGGTAGAACTTGGTGGATTACAGTATAATGTAAACCTTCTTAATAATGGACATCCTGCCGTACTTGGTATGGTTAATCAGGTTGCTGGATCTAATGCAACTCAGATTGCTTCAGATGTAAAAACTGCTTTGGAAGAGGCAAAGAAAAGTTTCCCACCTGGATTGGAATATACAATTGAGCAGGATGTAACCGAATTCTTGTTCGCTTCTATCCATGAAGTTGTTTTCACCTTATTTATCACATTGGCACTTGTGTTCATTGTGGTTTACATATTCCTTCAGGATTTCCGTTCAACATTGATACCAATGATTGCGGTTCCTGTTGCGTTGATAGGTACGTTCTTCTTCTTATGGGTATTTGGATTCTCCGTCAACTTGCTGACACTGTCCGCCTTGCTGCTTGCGATAGCCATAGTGGTGGATGATGCCATAGTGGTTGTGGAGGCGGTTCATGCCAAGTTGGACCAAGGTTACAAGAGTGCACTCGCTGCATCTATTGATGCCATGAATGAGATTTCTGGAGCTATCATATCAATCACATTGGTAATGGCTGCTGTGTTTGTGCCTGTATCTTTCATGGGTGGAACTTCTGGAACTTTCTATCGTGAGTTTGGTGTTACGATGGCTATTTCTATCGTGATTTCTTCCCTTAACGCCCTTACACTTTCTCCTGCACTTTGTGCAATGTTCCTGAAACCTCACGAGGATGATGAACATAGCGAAAAGAAGACAACTTTCGTAAATCGTTTCCATGACGGATTCAATCATCAGTTTGATAAGATTACAAATAAGTATAAGAAAGGTGTACAATGGATTATCAACCATTATTTGGTTGTTGGTGGCGCTGTCGTATTAGGTATTGCTGCTTTAGTTATAACAATGGCTACAACTAAGACTGGTCTTGTACCTGATGAGGATACTGGAACACTGTTTGTTACAATATCTGCATCTCCTGGAACAAGTCAGGAACGCACTAAGCAGATTGTTTCACAGGTTGATAAAATGCTTGCCAATAACCCTGCTATACAGCGTCGTGAGTCTATACTTGGATATAACTTTATTGCTGGACAAGGTTCAGATCAGGCTACATTCATTATAAAACTGAAGCCGTTTGAGGAACGTTCAGGAAGTTTCACTACTCGTATAAAGAACGCAATCAAAAATGCCGACATAATGGCTCTGTTTGTGAACCCACTCGAAAACACTTCTGTTCTGGGTATGATTTATAAGCAGACAGCTACGATAAAGGATGCTCAGATATTGGCTTTCGGTCCTCCTATGATTCCTGGTTTCTCTATGCAGAACGGTGTTACACTGTCTATGCAGGATAAGACCGGTGGAAGCATTGATAAGTTCTATAATGTAACTAAGGAATTTATTGCTGAACTCAATAAGCGACCAGAGATACAGATGGCTCAGACTTCATATAATCCTAACTATCCTCAGTATATGGTAGATGTAGATGTTGCTAAGACAAAACAGGCTGGAATAGCTCCTTCTGATGTGTTGACAACGTTGCAAGGATATTATGGTGGTCTCTATGCATCGAACTTTAATTCCTTCGGTAAACTGTATCGTGTAATGATTCAGGGAGATGTTGCAAGTAGAATGCGCCCTGATGGACTCAGTAATATATATGTAAGAACTCCTAGTGGAATGTCTCCTGTAAGTGAGTTTGTCAAGTTGCGCCGTATATATGGACCTTCAAATATATCACGTTTCAACCTGTTTACATCAATTAATGTGAGCGTCACTCCGCAGACTGGTTATTCTTCTGGTCAGGCTATGCAGGCCATAAAGGAAGTATCAAAGAATACTCTTCCTGACGGCTATAGTTATGATTATTCTGGTTTGACTCGTTCTGAGGCAGAGAGTAGTAATTCAACGGCATTGATATTTGCACTTTGTATTGTATTCGTCTACTTGATTCTAAGTGCGCAGTATGAAAGTTATATCCTTCCGTTTGCTGTAATTCTCTCAATACCGTTTGGATTGGCTGGAGCGTTTATCTTTACATTGATATTCGGTCACTCTAATGATATTTATATGCAGATATCGCTAATCATGCTTATCGGTCTGTTGGCTAAAAATGCCATCCTTATTGTGCAGTTCGCTCTTGAACGAAGACGCACAGGTATGGCTATCAAATACTCTGCTATCCTTGGAGCTGGAGCACGTTTGCGACCAATCCTTATGACGTCTCTCGCCATGGTTGTAGGTTTGCTTCCGTTGATGTTCGCTTCAGGTGTTGGTAAGAATGGTAACCAGACTTTGGGTGCCGCCGCAGTTGGAGGTATGTTTATAGGTACATTATGTCAGGTGTTTGTCGTTCCTGCTTTGTTTGCCGTATTCCAGTGGTTGCAGGAGAAGCTCACTCCGCTCAAGTTTGAGGATGAGGAGAATGCTGAGGCTGCTTCTGAACTGGCACAGTATGCAAATTCTAAGTCAACGGTTTCACCAAAAAACTAGAAGAATCAGTATGATGAAAATTAAATATAACAGTATTGTACTACTTGGTCTTGCAGCACTCACGTTGAGTGGCTGCAAGAGCTTGTATGGAAAGTATGAACGTCCAGATATAAATACAAGCGCAATCATGCGAGATGCAGTGTCTGACAGTGATTCTCTCGCTGCTCGTGATACAACAAGTTTCGCAAATATTCCTTGGCGTAGTGTGTTTACCGACTCGCATCTACAATCATTGATAGAGACAGGTTTGGCTCACAATACCAACCTTCTTAATGCTGCTTTGAACGTTCAGATGGCAGAGGCTCAGTTAAAGGCTGCAAAACTAGCATTCCTACCTTCGTTAACATTCTCTCCACAGGGAACTATTTCTTCATGGGATGGTGGAAAGGCTAGTCAAGTTTACAGTCTGCCAATAAATGCAAGTTGGAGTGCCGACCTCTTTGGAAATCTATTGTCGTCTAAGCGTTCTACTCAGGTAGCTCTGCTTCAGAGCAAGGATTATCAGGTGTCAGTGCAGACTAACCTCATTGCCAATATCGCCAATATGTATTATTCACTTCTCATGCTTGACAAGCAACTCGTAATTGTTAACGACATGGAAGGACTTACAAAGAATACTTGGGATATAATGAAATTGCAGAAAAATTCTGTGATTGGTGTTCGTTCTACAGGTGTACAGAGGGCTGAGTCAAATTATTATTCTGTACTTACCCAGAAAACAGACATTAAGCGACAGATCCGTGAAACCGAGAATTCATTGTCTTTACTTTTAGGACAACAGGTTCAGAGTATTAGCCGTGGAAAAATTGACGAACAAAGTCTTCCTGCAAACTTCTCTACAGGAATTGGTGTGCAGTTGCTCAATAACCGTGCAGATGTTCATTCAGCAGAGATGAAACTCGCTCAGTGTTTCTACAATATAGAGACAGCACGAAGCCGTTTTTATCCAGCTTTAAATATCAATGCCAGCGGAGCATTCACTAATAATAGTGGTATGGGAATTGTAAATCCGGGTAATTTGTTGCTCACAGCTGTGGGTTCTCTTACTCAGCCTATATTCCAAAATGGCAAGCTTGTTGCCGGTTTAAAGGTAGCTAAGGCTCAATATCAGCAGGCATATAACACATGGCAGAATTCTATCCTTACTGCAGGAAGTGAAGTTAGTAATGCACTCGTACTTTATAACTCTTCAGCCGAAAAATCAACAATTGAGGCTAAACAGGTTGAAGTTCTAAAACAGAATGTAGAGGATACAAAGGATCTTATGGCAAGCGCCGGAAGTACATATCTTGAAGTTATCACGGCACAGAGTAGTTTGCTCAATGTTGAATTGTCAAAGGTTACCGATGATTTCTATAAGATGCAGGCTGTCGTGAATCTGTATTATGCTCTTGGCGGTGGTGCTAAATAGCAGTATACGGATTAACGTTGGATAAAAGAATAATAACACAACCAGACATACCCCGTAGTAAATCTGGACATCTTCTTTCGGGAAGATTAGGGGTGGTAATATTATGAGTGAAATAAGTCCACGTGCAGAAGTATCTCCGAAAGCAAAGATTGGAGAAAACTGCAAGATATATCCATTTGCGTATATTGAGGATGACGTGGTGATAGGTGATGACTGTATTGTCTTTCCTTTCACTAGTATTCTTAATGGTACAAGAATGGGTAAGAGTAATAAAGTATTTCAAGGTGCAGTATTGGGCGCTCTCCCACAGGATTTCAATTTCCAAGGAGAGAATAGTCTGCTCATTATTGGTGATAACAATATTATACGTGAGAATGTAGTCGTAAATCGTGCTACACATGAGGGAGCAAGTACCGTTATCGGTAATAAAAATTTCCTTATGGAGGGTGCACATATTTCTCATGATACAAAGGTTGGCGACAATTGTGTTTTTGGCTATGGAACAAAGATCGCGGGTGATTGCATTATTGGAGATGGAGTAATTTTCAGTTCTAGTGTAATCGAGAATGCAAAGACACGTGTCGGTGATTACTCAATGATTCAGGCTGGTACTGCATTCTCTAAGGATGTTCCTCCTTATATCATTGTAGGCGGAAAGCCTGTGACTTATGGTGGACCGAATACCACTATGATGAATGTGTATAATATTGATAAGAAAATACAAAAACATATTGCCAATGCCTATCGTCTTGTCTTTCATGGACAGACAAGTATTTTAGACGCTGTAATTCAGATAACCGAACAGGTTCCTGATAGTGCTGAGATACGCAACATCGTTAATTTTATTAAGGCTACGAAATTGGGAATAATAAGTAAAATGTAATTCATACCTATACATTTTTCCCTATAATTAGGTTGAAGGGTTTGCCGTGAGGTAAGCCCTTCTTTTTTTTATTATCATTTAATGTTATATATTTGCCTTTTTTACCGATAAATATATTCTTATTCACATAGATTTTACCTATCATTTATTATTTATGTTTCATTAGGAAAAGTTTATGTAACAAATTAATTATTATTATTGTCACTTTTTTCGTTACTTTGCGGCTTGTAATAGCTAATAATAATTAATGTATATGATCAACTTGCAACATTAAAAAATGTTTATGGCGGTTTTATCATCTTTTATCATGACGGCAGAATCGCATAGCGTTATCTTTAAGTTTAGTACAAAGCCAAAATCTTATTCATAGGCGTTCTCATAAATATTTGTTAGGTGTACAAGTAAATTAAATTAGAAAAGTTGTTAGATGTATAGATATTTAAGATAAGGGTGGAATATAAAGTGAGCCCAAAAATTACGGCCAAATAATGATAATCTAAAAATGAAGAAACTGCTAAATTTGCTATTTTTACTATTCCCGATTATGTCAATGGCACAATCTGGAAAAGTATTTACTGTGGAAAAAGACTTGTCAAATAGTAACATAAGCTTGGTTTATCAAGATAAATCAGGCTTTATTTGGATAGGTACTGATGATGGGCTAAACTGTTATGATGGTGCGAAGTTTAGAAAACTAAAACATGTGCTAGGTGTGACAAATTCATTAGTTGATAATCGTATATTATCTTTAGTTGAGCTACAGAAGGGAAAAATTGCTATTGGAACAGCACGTGGCTTTCAGATATATGACAAGGCAACTGAAACATTTCAATATGTGACTTTTGGGTTTAAGAACGAAAAAAGTATGGGAGCTTACGTGACATCTATTTTGGTAAGGAAGAATGGAGAGATATTAGTAGCAACTTCAGGGCATGGCGTGTATACACTTATTGCTAATGGCGATACCTACTCTTTACATAAGTCAAAATATAATATAAAAGCCATATTTATTAATAAGATATTTGAAGACAGAAATCATGATTTGTGGTTTGCTACTTCTGATAAAGGATTAATAAATATTTCACATGGTAAAATAAGTTATGATTATCAAGTTTTGGGCTATGACAGATATATTAATATAAGTAATCTTTATCAAGACTCACGCGGCAATATTTATGTTGTAAGTACTGACTTTGGTTTAGCAAAGTTAAATAAAAAGGCGCGATGTTTTGTCGTTCCTAAAGAATGGACTAATAGAATACCTGTGTTCTGCATGTTGCAGGTTGATAATAGGCATTTATATATTGGAACTATAGGAAAGGGAGTGCTAGTTTATGATATTTCTACTGGAGATGTAGCTGACAGTAAGATAAAGTTTAATACTTTTGATTTTGCAACTTCCGAGGTGCATTCTATTCTTAAAGATGTATATGGTAATCTATGGATAGGTGCAAGTGGTACTGGAGTAGTATTGTTGCCAAAGGAATGTCGACAGTTCAAATACATAGGATCACGCTCAATAAACAATGACAAAATCGGTTTCAATCGCATCATATCTATATTTAAAGATAATGCTTCCGATCTTTGGTTAGGTACTGCCAACGATGGATTATATAAGGTTTCAGATAAAGGAGTTTCTACTCATTATGAAGGTGGACATTTAGCAGGTATGTTGCCTCCTTTTGTTAGTGGAATATTACAGGATTCTAATCATTCTTATTGGTTGGTATCGCTTGTTGACGGACTTTTTCGTTTCGATCCTTCTAGTGGAAAATGCATCAATATACCTATATATTATGAAGGCAAAAAAATGAAGGGTGTAACGTCTATAGTTGAAGATGATCATAAAAATTTATGGATTGGCGTAATGGGAGGTGGATTGTTTCGTTGGGACATGCGTAGAAACAAACTGTTTGCGGTAAGATGTCTTAACGGAAAGAAAGAGAATGATGTAAAAGATAATGCGCTTCATTCACGTTGGGTATCTATGCTAAAATATTACAAAGGGAAATTATATATTGGTACTTGTGACGGATTAGGATGCCTTGATTTGAAAACTGATAATTTCGTAAATACATTCAAAAAGAATCGTATACTAGCAGGTATTATAATATATGTGATTCATGAAGATAAGCGAGGTTGTATTTGGTTAGGAACAACCAACGGCCTTATTCGTCTTAACAACAAAAATGGTAAATGCAGAATGTATACAATGCGCAACGGATTGCCTAGTGATGCTATTTGTGATATACAGGATGACCGCAAAAATGGACTTTGGATAAGTACTGATTATGGATTGTCTCATTATAATTCAGCAACAAATAAGTTTGTAAACTTCTATTCAAATGATGGTCTGCAAAGCACCGAGTTTGGTAGAAACTCATCCTTTGCTGATAATAAAGGTAATGTCTATTTTGGTGGATCTGCTGGCGTGACGTATTTTAATGTAAACACATTGAAACTGCATGCAAAGAAGCCTGAAATAAAGCTTGTGGGCTTTTATATTAATGATAAATCAGTTTGTGTTGGTATGAAGTCGGGAAAATTTTCTATAACAGACAAGGCTGTATATGAATCAGATCGATTTGATTTGGCACATAATGATAATAACATAACTATCGAATTGTCGGCTATGGATTTCTATAACGCTGAGAGAATATCCTATGCCTATTCAGTTAATGGTGGCTCTTGGAATATACAGAGAGCTGGCGTAAACCATGTTACTTTCAATAATATGGACCCGGGTACGTATCATTTCTGTATCAAATCTATAGATGGAGATACTTCATCAGACATAAAGAATATCACGATTGTAATTCATTATCCGTGGTATGCAACGTGGTGGGCTATCATGTTATATGTTATAATTTTACTCACTGTAGTAAAGAAATGGTGGGATTTCAAGAAAGACAGTCGGCAGAAGCAACATGAATTGGCTGAAAGACAACAGGCTGAGAAAATTAATGAAGCAAAATTGCAGTTCTTTATAAATATTTCTCATGAGATAAGAACTCCAATGTCATTGATAATAAGTCCTTTGCAACAGCTTATGTCTTTTGATAAAGATGAAAGCAGGCAGAAAAATTATAATATTATCAATAGAAATGCACAGCGTATATTGTGTCTTATCAACCAGTTGATGGATATAAGAAAGATTGATAAGGGGCAGATGACGCTGATGTTCAGTGAAAATGATATCATCAGGCTTATTAATAATGTCTGTGGTGACTTTGAACAACAGATGAATATTAAGAACATATCATTAGATTTTCATCATGAGATGGAATCCTTAAATCTGTGGGTTGACCGTCGTAATTTCGATAAGATAATAATAAATGTCCTTTCAAATGCAATGAAGTTCACTCCTGAAAACAGTAATATATCAATCACTGTCGAGAAGAGAGATGTGGCAGAGATAACAATTTCAGATAGTGGATCTAAAATTGATGAAAAGGAAATAGAAAGAATCTTTGGACGTTTTTATCAGATACGAAATAGTCATAATAATTCAAACGTTGGAACAGGCATAGGTCTGCACCTTACTCGTTCCCTAGTAGAATTACATCATGGGGATATACATGCAGAGAACAATACCAATGGCCCTGGATGCAAGTTTATCATACATTTACCTTTAGGAAATAAGCATCTTCGTAATGATGAAATTGAAGAGACAAATATTCAGCAAGAAGAAAAGGCAACCCCAAAAGTATCCGAAGTGATTGTAGAGAATAATATAATCAGACGGAAGACTAAACATTATATTCTTGTAGTTGAAGATGATGAAGAAATAAGGAAGTATATCTGTGATCAGTTACGACCAGAATTCAATACTAGAGAGAGTGAAGATGGTAAAGATGCTTATCAAAAAATTTTAGATAAAAAGCCTGATCTTATTATAAGTGATGTTATGATGCCTGAAATGAACGGATTTGAATTGTGCAGGAAAATCAGACAAAATCCTAATATCAACTCTGTGCCTGTTATTCTTCTTACAGCTAAAACAACAGTTGATGATAATCTGGAAGGACTTGAACTTGGTGCTGATGCTTATATCACAAAACCGTTTAATATGAACATACTAAGAAAAACGGTGGAAAACCTAGTGTATGGTAGGGAAGTTTTACGAAATGCTTATACCGGCAAACAGGAACAACTTGATAAGATAACAAAGTTGGAGGCTAAATCTCCTGATGATAAACTCATGGACCGTATAATGAAGGTTATTGATAGCAATATAAGTAATCCTGAATTAAATGTAGAAATGATTACCCAAGAAGTTGGTATAAGCAGAGTTCACCTTTATCGAAAGATGAAAGAATTAACCAATCAGTCTATGCGTGATTTTATAAGGAATGTAAGATTGAAGCAGGCTGCAACTTTGTTAAGTGAGAAAAAGTATTCTGTATCTGAGGTTGTAGAAATGACTGGTTTTACAAGGGTTTCCAATTTTTCTACTTTATTTAAGAATATGTATGGCATGTCCCCGCTAGCATATAGAGATGCAAAACATGCGGATGATAATAAATCTAAAGAATAAAATCAGTTAAGTTATCATTGTTATTACACGAGTTGATGGAATTAGATGGCTTGGTATAAACTTTTCCATATAGAACCTGAAATTTTATATCGTAGAAATGAAAACTTTATGTCGTAGAAACGCAAACGTTAGATCGTAGAAATGGAATTTCAACGTCTTTAAACGCTTTTTTGCTACAGCAAAAATGTGATTTTAAGTGTGATTTTGTTTAAATTAAGATACGATTTATAGTGCTTAGTCCATTTTCATTTATTGCTGATTAACGCAATCTCCCCCTTATAGTTTTAAAAATAAATAGTGTCAAAGTTTCTAATGGCTGTGTGTCAGTTTGTTAGAGTGTTTTTTGGCGATAATGAAGTGTAAACCAAAAGACGTCATTTTATGCTTTTTATCGATGAAACGCAAAATAGGATATGATTCAAAGGCGATTTTTACTATGTAAAAACATGTATTTTTCATAGAAAATTGATGATTATGAAAGAAAAGCTGATTTTGTTATTCTAAAAATTGATGACACTTAATACGACACGTCATTTCAGAAAAAATCACATCTAAATTACTGATAGTCAGTTTGTCACCAGTTCGATACTAGTATTTTGAAAAAATATATGTGCGTGCGTATGTATGCTTACATTATATATAATGTTTTTGCATTTCAATATTTTTTTTAATATGGTACGTATTTAGAAGTCTATGTAACATGCGTTCTTGTTTTTCATTAATACAAATTATATATTTGCTGGGTCTTTTTAATAATTTAATCTAAATAATCAGTAAAAATGAAAAATGAAAAATCTTTGATTTTATTTCTATGTCTTGCAGCATGCTCCTGCACAGATAAGGAATTCATTGAAACAAATCCCACAGTACCGAATAGATACGATTCCGGGATGGGAATGTCTGTAAATTGTCTTAAACCTACATTTGGTATTATTGATGAACCATTTGTGATTGAAGGTAATTTTAAAGGTCCTGTTGATAGTATGAGAGTTTATTTTAACTATTGTACTAATAAAAGCGACCCATCAACATTAATAAGTAAAAGAGCTGTCCTTGTTGCAACGGATGGGAAAACTATACTAGGTGTAATCCCGAAGCAAATGGCAGGTAGAAATCAAGTATCAGTAGTTGTTGGAAAAGATAGTATTGCCCCAAATGGAATGCTATTTAAGTACAATCAAAGAAAGTCCGTAAAGACACTTTGTGGTGATTTTGGAAGTTCATCTTATGCCGATGGTGATTTTACAGCAGCGAGATTTAAAGAAGTATCAAACATCGCATGTGTCAAAGGTACTAAAGGTGATAATATTATTACAGTTGAGTCTTGGTGGAACAATCGCGTAAGTCTTATTTCAAATGATGATAATAAAGTTATTACATTGGGACAGACTGGTAGTTATGGAACTCCAATTGTTGATAACACTCGTGAGAAATTTTATCTTTTATCGCATTGGTCAGAAGACCGTACAATAAAGTCTTATTCGCGTTCAGACAGTTGGGCCGAAAAATCAACTGGAATTGTAATTCAGAAAAGCGATATGCCAGGACAGATATGGTCTGGAGCTTTTACTGAGAAGGACAATAGATATTTATATCTTATGGATACACAAGCTCACTTCTGTCAGGTGGATTTGGACAATATGACTTACAAGATGATAACATTGACAGGTGATCTTCCAAATCAGGATGAGGATAGAAGTCACATGATTTATAGCAAATATCATAAATGCTTTTTCGCATCTTTTTATAAGATGAGTGGTATCTATAAGGTTTATCAGGCATCGGATGGAAGTTGGCGCATGGAGAAATATGCAGGCTTCAATGGAAGTGGTTCTGCTACAGGACATCGTTTGCAAGATGCACAGTTTATTGAGCCTTATGGAATGGCTTGTACATCTGATGGTGAGTTATATGTAGTTAATCGTGGAGGTAGTTTTATCAATAAGGTTGTTGGTGACCAAGTAGAAATCGTTGCTGGTAAACCTGGTAATAGTGGTCAGGTCAATTCTGATACAGAACCTACAGATGCACGTTTTAATTCTCCTGAGGATATAGCTGTTGACAGTGAGGATAATTTCTATATTGCTGGTGGATGGGATCGTACAGTAAGAAAGATGTCTATTGAGTGAAAGAATAATATCATCTAAAACATATAAAATATAAAGTTTATGAAAAAACTATTGTTTATAATAGTGTTGTTATTGTCGTGTGTCTGTACAATGTCTGCACAATCTGTTGTAGCTCTGGCAGGACAGGTGATGACAAAGGATGGCGAACCCGTGATTGGTGCCACCGTTCAAGTGAAGGGACAGCCAGGTACGGGAGTCATTACTGATACAGATGGACATTTCAGATTGAATAATTTGAAGACAGGTGAAACTGTTACTTTCTCATATATAGGTTATACTACTATTAATATACCTGTTAAGAAAAATGACGAAAGAATGCGCGTGGTGTTAAGTGAAGATGTGAAAAGTACAGATGAGGTTGTTGTTGTCGGTCAGGGAACACAGCGCAAGATATCTGTGGTGGGAGCTATAACAACGGTATCGACAAAAGATCTTAATACTCCAGCCACTTCTGTTGCCAATATGCTTGGTGGACGTGTTCCTGGTATTATCTCTGTATTGAGAACTGGTGAACCTGGAAATGATTTTTCGCAATTCTGGATCAGAGGTATCAGTACATTTGGTGCTAATGCGAGTGCTTTGGTACTTATAGATGGTGTAGAAGGAAATATCAATGATTTGGATCCTGAAGATATTGAGAGTTTCTCAGTGTTGAAGGATGCTTCAGCTACAGCTGTTTATGGTACACGTGGTGCAAATGGTGTAATTATTGTTACGACCAAGAAAGGTTCTGCTGGAAAATTAAATATAAATGCGAAGGCAAATGTAGGTTATTCTTATTCCCCAAGAATGCCGGAATATCTTAGAGCTTATGATTATGCAAGACTAGCAAACGAGGCTGCTGCGTCAAGAGATATGGATCCTATATTTAATGGTGTGGATTTAGCTTTGTTCAAGAATGGACTTGATCCCGACTTGCATCCCGACGTAGATTGGCACGATACAATTTTGAGAGACCACTCTTGGAATCAGCAGGCCCATTTAAGTGCTTCTGGTGGTGGACAAGTAGCTCGCTATTATATGAGTTTAGGCTTTATCAACAAGGAAGCCTTGATGAAACAGGCTAAAGGTGTGAATCCATACAGCACAAACGTGAATTATCGTCAGTATAATTTCAGAGCTAATGTAGATGTAAACATGACTAAGTCTACCATCCTTAATCTAGGATTGGAGACAACAATTGTGACACAGAACTACCCTGGATATGGAAATAGCACAGATGCTTTGTGGCAGGCTGCTTCAAATCTTACTCCAATAACAGTTCCTTTGCGTTATTCTTCTGGTGAATATCCTGCTTATGGTTCAGATAACAATCAGATCAGTCCTTATGTGCTTCTTAATCTGACAGGTTATCGTAATACTTACAGAAACAATACAAAGATAAGGGTATCAATAGATCAGGACTTGAGCAAGATTACAAAAGGTTTGAAAGCTTCTGTGTTGTTTAACTTCGACGCAAATTCTTATATCAATGAGAGTAGAACAAAATGGCCTACTTTGTATTATGCTTCTCAGCGTAAACGTGATGGCTCGCTTGATTTGATAAAGAAGAGAGATTATCAATCACAGGCATACGATAATAGCGTTGGTGCTGATAAAAAATATTATTTCGAGGCTCATCTTAATTATGACCGTGTATTTGGTCAGGACCATCGTACTTCTGGTTTGATTCATTTCTATTGTGAAGATTATACTAATTCAGAAAATAAGTCTCTCCTCACAGCTATTCCTAAAAGATATGTAGCTTTGTCATCACGTCTCACATATTCATATAAGGATACATACTTCTCTGAGTTTAACTTAGGATATACTGGTTCTGAAGCTTTTGAGAAAGGACATCGTTTTGGCTTGTTCCCTGCAATATCTGGTGGTTGGATTCCTAGTCAGTATGAAATAGTAAAAAAGGCTTTACCTTTCTTGAACTATTTGAAATTTAGAGGTTCTTATGGTATCGTTGGTAACGACCGTGTAAGTGGTAGCACTCGTTTCCCATATCTTTATTTAATGGGTGCTGGAGGTTCTGGTCCTTGGAATGCAGGAACAGGTTTGACTGAAACACAGATTGGTTCAAACAACCTGAGATGGGAGAAAGCCACAAAGGTGAATCTTGGTGTAGACTTGAAGATGTTTAATGAGAAATTTGATATGACAGTAGACTTCTTCAGTGATGTTCGTTCTGGAATTTATCAGCAGCGTGCAAGTACTCCTGCCGAAATGGGTTTACCGTCTCTTCCTTGGGCTAATGTAGGTGAGATGAAGAGCTGGGGCGTAGATGGTCACGTGTCATATAAACAGGAATTCGGACGCGACACATATCTTGTATTGCGTGCAAACTTTACGCAGTCTAAAAATAAGGTTACCAATTGGGAAGAGACAATAAAGAAGTATCCTTATCAGAGATGGACCGGACTTCCTTATGGTATTCCTCGTGGACTTATTGCATTGGGGTTATTCAAGGATGAAAATGAAGTCAGTGAGAGTCCTAGACAACAGTTTGAAAGTGTTGTTCGCCCAGGTGATATAAAGTATAAGGATGTCAATGGCGACGGTGTTGTTAACAGTGATGATATAGTTCCTCTTAAATATAGTTCCGTACCTCAGATTCAATATGGATTTGCACAGGAATTTAATTATAAGAATTGGAATGTCAGTGTTTTGTTTGAAGGTGTTGCAAGGGTGAACTATATGGTTGGCGGCACAGGTTATATTCCATTCATTAATAAAGAGACAGGTAATATCCTTACAATTGTAGGCGACCAAGGTCAAAGATGGACATCACGTGATATATCAGGTGATCCTTCTACAGAGAATCCAAATGCTAAATTCCCTAGACTCTCTTATGGTGCAAACAACAACAATGACCAGGCTTCAACATTCTGGCTTAGAGATGGTAGTTATCTGAGACTAAAATATGTTCAGATTTCATATTTGCTTAAGAAACCTTGGATGCAGGCTATTGGTATGAACAGTGCTACAATAAGTTTGATAGGTGATAATCTTTGGATTTGGGATAAGGGTGATAAAATCTTTGACCCTGCACAAGCTAGTGGAAATGGTGCAACCTATCCACTTCAAAGAGTATTCTCATTGCAAGTAAATGTTTCATTCTAAAAATAATCAAAAGCTATGAAATTTAAAAATAAAGTAATAAAGATATCTTGTGGTTTTATGGCTATCACCGGCATAGCTATAAACAGCTCTTGTGAGTCTTTTCTGGATATTGATAAATATATATATGACCAAGTTACTATCGATTCTGTATTCATTTCAAAGGACAGACTCACGCAGTATATTAACGGTTCATCTTCTTTCTTGCCTGATGAATCAATGATTTGGTCTACCGATGCTTATTCTCCAAGTGGACTGGCTGCAGATGAAGCTATTGTACCATGGGCTGACGGCAACCATAGAGGAGAGTATCTACTTATTGATGAAGTGGCACCACGTGATACAAAGTTCAATCCTTGGGAAAATTACTATAAAGGTATCAGGAAAGCCAATATTCTTTTAAAGAGAATAAATGAATGTAAAGAACTCACCGATTACGAGTTACGTGATTATATGGGGCGTGCGTATTTCTTGAGAGCTTATTTCTATTATCAGCTTATGAGACTTTATGGTCCTGTTCCTATTGAACCTGATGAGGCTTATGATTCAGATACACCTGCTAATGAGGCTTCTGTGGAGCGCTCTTCTTATGATGATTGTGTAAGATATGTAGTCGGTAACTTCTCGAAGGCAGCCGATAATCTTCCTTTGGAACGTGAGGTGGCTTTTCAGTATTTGCCTACACGTGGTGCAGCACTTGCACTGAAAGCTCGCGTGTTGCTTACTTGGGCTAGTCCGTTGTTTAATGGTAATTCGTATTATGCTGATTGGAAACGCAAAGACGGAACTCCATTTATCGCTCAACAGGATGATAATACAAGATGGGGGTGGGCTGCTTCCGTATATAAGCAGGTTATTGATCTGAATAAATACGAACTTAACATAGTGGAACGTACAGATGGAAACTCTCACACTTCAGGAACTCTTGAATTACCTTCAACGGTGTCACATTCTGATTTCCCTAATGGAGCGGGCAACATTGATCCATACAAGAGTTATAAATCACTGTTTGATGGAACAGTCCAACCTGAGCATAACAAGGAGTTGATATATTTCTATACTCGTAATAATGGTAATGACGATTGGATAGTTTATCCTAATACACTTGGTGGCATTAATGGATATAGTGTTACTCAGGATATGATAAACTCTTATAGGATGGCTGATGGTAGACCGTTTAGCGAAGCTACTGATGATGAAAAGTCTTGGGAGGCTGTCGGTCAGGGCAAATCTTTCTCTGGAGAATATTTTCTGGCACCAGAAAGAGCTCATTGTGATGATAATCGTGAACCTCGCTTTTATGCGTCAGTTGGTTTTAATTATTGTGTTTGGCCTTGTTCTTCATATAGAGGAACTGAAAACTTCAAGAATTTTGTTTGTACCTATTATAAAGACGGTAATGCACAACCTACAGGTACTGTAAAGGTAGACTACAACCGTACAGGTTATACATCTCGTAAATGGATAAATCAAGAGGATATTCGCAGTTGGCAGGGTGATGTGAAGACGAAAACATATCCAGTAGTACGCTATGCCGAAGTCTTGTTAGGGTATGTTGAGGCTATGAATGAATTGAAGTCTCCATATAAGGATCCTGACACAGGAAATACAATCTCTAGAGATGTATCTCAAATGGTGTATTATTTCAATCAGGTAAGATACCGTGCAGGTTTACCTGGTATTACTGATATTCAGGCTGCCAACTATGAAACTATGAAGGCTTTACTGAAACAGGAATACAGAGTGGAATTTGCTTTTGAAGATCATCGTTATTATGATTTGCGCAGATGGAAAGATGCTTATACAGAGTATAACAAGCCTGTTACTGGTTTTGATGTCTCCGCTAAAATGGCAGAACGCAGACAATTCTATACTGTAAAAGTTTGGAATACAGAGAAAACGATGAAAAGAATTTTCAAGAACAAAATGTATTTCTATCCAATAGACCAAGGCATATTGGAGCGTAACAAGAGATTAGTTCAGAATCCTGGATGGGAATAATTTATGTACATTTTAATTTAGAAATAACAATGAAAAAAATATTATTCGTATTATTTATGGCCGTAGTGACATTGACAAGTTGTGATTACGATTGGCCATTAGACAACGATCAATATCCGCAAAAAGTATATATTGTGGGTGCTCACGAGAAAATATTGTATAAGTCTCTTGATCTTTCCTATGATAAAGATACCGTTAGCATGTCTTTAGGTGTAAGTGGCTCGCTTTCATTATCAAAGGATGTGATGGCTACTATAGGGCAGGACTCTGCTGCGGTAATGAAGTATAACGATAGGGAGTTGTCAGCTGAAGGTAGACATTTTAATTTCCTTTCTAATGACATTTATTCTATACCTAACAAGAATATTACTGTAAAGGCAGGAAATGCAACAGGTAGATTTTATATCTATGTAAATCCTAAGAGTTTGGAATGTGATTCCATGTATATGATGGGATTGCGTGTAAAATCTACTTCAGCCTATGATATTGCAGAGGGTGATACTACAGTGCTGGTTAGATTTAGTCTGGCAAATAAGTATTCGGGACAGTATTATATGGATGGTATGATTAAGAATTTGAGTAATCCAAATGACTCTTTGAATTATGTGATGCCTCGTTATCTTTCGGCTATTGATGACGGAAAGACTATAAGAATGTTCCATTATCGTAATGAATGGAATGATGGAACGCCAAAGAATCAGGATTATCGTTCTTCTTATACCTTTAAGATAAAAGTCAACGATGATAATACTTTGTCTTTTTCAACATTTGATAAGTTTAATATCATAGCTGGTGGCGGTGTTTATCATCCTGATATGAAAATATATGAATTGTGGTATGAATATGTAGATCCTTCTACTGGAGACCATTGGAAGACAGAAGGATACTTATATAAGGAACGCAAGACTTCTGATGAATTACGAATCGTAAAAGATTGGATAGAAGACCAAAGAAGTAAATGAGAATTATCAGATTCTATTTAAAGAAATCTATATGAGCAAAAAGTTTATCTTTGTAATTATAGTTTGGATTATATCGCATCTCCCCATAGGCGCAACGCCTATGGAGAGAAATCCTTTTGCACGATTGTTTGATAATGCACGCCTTTATTCAGAAACAAGTCCTGGTGAAAAAGTATTTCTGCATTTTGATAATACTAGTTATTATCAGGGAGACTCAATATGGATAAAGGCGTATGTTGTGAATGCGTGTAATGATAGTCTGAGTAAAATAAGTAAACCTCTTTATGTAGAGTTACTTGATGAGTTGGGTAATGTTGTTGACAGAAGAATAGTTAAACTGTCTGATGGAGAAGGGTTGTGCTGCATTCCGTTGAATAATGCTTTCTTTACAGGTTATTTTGAGGTTCGGGCTTTTACTAAGTGGATGTTGGGATTTAATGCTAATTCTTGTTTTTCAAAAGTTATACCAGTATATAATAAAAGAAAAAACTTTCAAGAGCCAAGAACGATTGCAAGTTATGGCTTGGATAATAGTATGAATAAACGTCCTATTGTAAAAGTTCCAAGTTTATCAATGCGCTTTTTCCCTGAAGGAGAACAACTGGTTAAAGGTGTCCCTTCTATGGTGGCTTTTGAAACAGAAAGCAAAGATAGTGGACTTGTTGATATTAAAGGCATGTTGTGTGATGAAAATGGAAAAGCTATGACGCCTATAACATCGTTGCATAATGGAATGGGCAGCTTTATGTATTGTCCTGGTGATAAGCCATCATACGTCCAAGTTGAATACAAAGGTAAAGAATACCAGTTTTTCCAACCAATGGCTGTTGATTCTGGTTATGTTATGCATGTAGACAACCGTGATAGTGTGTTGGAATTGTCGGTATGTCGCAAATATGTTGTAGACAAAGAGCCCGTTGCGTTGTTTGTTTTTTCAAAATCAGTACCTTTGCTGTATCATGAATTAGATTTCAAGGGCAATAATAGCGTAAGTTTGCATATTGACACAAAAGGGCTTTCTTCAGGTGTATGCCATGTGTTATTGGTAAACTCTATTGGAAAAGTAATCTGTGACCGTCCGTGTTTCATATATTCTTCAAAAAGAGTTAAAGGCATAATATCTACCAATAAATCAATATATAAACCTTATGAAAAAATAACATGTAAATTGAAATTCATTGATGAAGATAATAAACCGATAAGAAACGCTCGATTGTCAATGTCTGTTAGAAATGATGTTTTGTCTGATTATAGGGAATATGATAATGATGTGACAACAGAATTTGCGCTTACATCTGAATTAAGTCGATATATAGAGTCTCCACATTATTATCTTATAGACAAAAATGTAAATAGAAGAAGACAATTAGACAATCTCTTACTTGTTAGGGCTATTGGAAAATATGATTATTCCTCAATATATAGTGGCAATAATCCACCAAAATATAAGCCGGAAGATAGATTGGAACTTACAGGACAAGTGAAGTCTCTTTTTGGAAAACTACAAAAGGATCTCAATACTAGTTTTGTGTTGCGCAAAGATTCTAATTACTATGCAGGAATGATAACTACAGATTCAACTGGTAGTTTTAAAGTCCCTATTGATAATCTTGAAGGTGTGGCAGAAACATTCATACAGACAAAAAAAGACGGAAAGAAAAATAATCGTTGGGCAAATGTATTGATATCTAGAAATTTCGCTCCGGATTTAAGAACTCTTGATTTTCGCGAGACTCATCCTGTTTGGGACAATATACTAATTAATAAAAAGAGTATTATGGCTGTTGATTCTGTATATAATAAGTCTTTGGCTGATAGTGCGATAATCCTTGATGATGTCGTGGTCTTAGGTAAGAAAAGATTAAATATAAATAATTTTACAAAGAATTTCAACCGCAATCTTATAGGTTATTATGATGTAAGACGATTCTTAGATAATGAACGAGATGAGGGCCGAGAAATTATGGATATACCTGATTTGCTTGAAAAGTTGAATGATAATATTCATGTAAACATATCATATTATTCTGATGTAGATACTAGTGCCTACAATAGCAATCATTCTGATGCTATTACTTATAGAAATATGCCTATAACTTTTTATGTAAATGGTCAGAAAGTAGGCTTCCTTTTTATAAAAAATGATGTAGATAAGATTAAGTCAATATGTCTTTATAAGGATAATACTGGCAATAACGATGATGTTTATAATATTAGTGGAAATAATATGACGAGGAAACAGCAGACTGATTATTGGTCGGGAATAGAGTTGAATAATGAACATGACATTAACTCCATCAATGATGTTGTTATATGTTCAATAACTACAGATGAAGACTGGGATGCCGAACGAAAGAATGGAAGGACACGCGGGATTAGGCATACTTTTGTGCAGGGATATAGTGCACCTGTTGAGTTTCATTCGCCGCAATATGAACCAGAGAAGATAAATACTTCAGATAAGCGCCGAACATTATATTGGAATCCGAATCTGTGTACTGACGATAATGGCGAAATAACTGTTGAGTTGTATAATTCATCAAACACTTCATCAGTTTTAATTGATGCAGCTCTTTATGATAAAAGCGAGTCTTTTCATATATGTTATGACAGCTATTCGCAATATTTGTTTCATGAGAATAAGTAAATGTAACATACTAATATTTATTGTGATGATTTTTTTGTTAAATTTGCAAACGTCTTATGATGAATAAAAATAATAGTAATGACTAACTTGAAATATTTTAAGACTTCTGTGTCGATGGCTGTCTAGATGGGGGATATTCTTTCACTCTGTCTTGTAGCAGAAAAGGTTTACACTAAAATGTAAACTATGGATACTATAATTAGAAAAAGGCGTTCTTATGAACGCTGTG
>Ga0183099_1000164_pt1 | contig 59468 bp, 40 predicted proteins | sample Biomet1_FD_127788 | JGI IMG/M metagenome (GOLD analysis project Ga0183099, IMG submission 127788) | Microbial communities from bioreactor (seeded with anoxic lake sediment) at LBNL, California, USA - Biofuel metagenome 1 | ecosystem: Engineered > Bioreactor > Anaerobic > Unclassified ... | reverse complement strand
AGTCTTCATTGCCGTGTTATTGTATTATGCAAAGATTATATTTCTTAGAAGACAAAAGGAAAATTCATGATAGAACAGGTAAAGAGAGATGCTGAACAAAGTAAGCACCTTGATGAGATGAAACTTAATTTCTTTACGAATGTAAGTCATGAGTTGCGCACTCCAATAACTCTCATTATATCACCATTGAATAACATGATAAAAAATGAGACTGACGGTGATAATAAGAACATGTTGGAACTTATTCAGCGAAATGCAACAAGGCTGCTCAATATGGTAAATCAGATATTGGATTTCCGCAAGATGGATGAAAACCAGCAGCAACTGAATCTGCTTACAGGTGATATAGTGGAATTCGTTAAAAACATTTGTAATACTTTTAATCAACTAGTAAGTAAGGATATTACTCTTACTTTTTATTCTTCTGTTGGTTATCTTTTCATGTCTTTTGATGATGACAAGATAGGAAAGATTATAAATAATCTTTTGTCTAATGCATATAAGTTTACGTCGGCTGGAGGACGTATTGATGTTTCAATGCGTGTTATATATAATAACGATTCTGAACGCACGAAAGAAGATATGCTTGAAATTAGGGTAAGTGACACAGGTGAAGGTATTGATGATGAAGAAAAGAAGCATGTCTTTGATCGTTTCTATCAGGTTCATTCAGAGAAAGGACAAACCTATGGCGGTAGTGGCATTGGTTTGAGTCTTGTTAAGACGTTTGTTGATATGCATGGCGGAACATTGTCTGTTTCTGACAATCCAGGTGGAGGTACTGTTTTTGTTATTTATCTTCCTATACATAATGATTCTACGCAGACTGTAGTTAGGACAGAAGAACTTTCTGAAAAAAGCAACGAAGAAGTGAGATTGGTATTAAATCATGATGAAAAGAATGTCACCAAGAAGGATATTCCAGCAATACCAGTATATGCAAGTCTTGCAAAAACTGATGTTCTTGTTGTCGATGATTCTGATGATTTCTTGTCATTTATGACGGAGGTTTTGACGGCTGATTATAATGTAAGAGTCGCTCATAATGGTATAGAGGCACTTAAACTCGTGGCAGAAAAGAAACCAGACATAATTTTATCGGATGTGATGATGCCAGAAATGGATGGAAATCAACTTTGCCGAGAATTGAAGTCTGACATAAATACCAGTGGCATTCCATTTATAATCCTTACTGCTAGAATGGCACAGGAACATAAGATTGAAGGGTTGGAGAATGGTGCCGATGATTATATCACCAAACCGTTTAATATGGACTTGTTGAATCTTAAGATACAGAATTTGATTAAATGGCATAAGGGACCAAGACAGAAACTTATCACACCTAAAATAAAGCAACTGGAGATTACTTCTGTCGATCAGCAAATGGTTAACGATGCTACAAAGTATGTTGAGGATAACCTCGACAATACCGATATAAGTGTTGAGACCTTAAGCGCTGACCTAAATATGTCACGCGTGCAGTTATATAAGCGATTACTGTCTGTAACTGGTACAACCCCTTCTGAGTTTATTCGTACCATCAGGTTGCAGCATGCAGAACAGTTATTAAGGCAAAGTCAGCAAGGTGTGAGTGAAATAGCTTATCAGGTAGGATTTAATAATCCACGCTATTTTTCAAAGTACTTTACAGAGATGTATGGGGTTACTCCTTCTCTGTATAAACATAAGTTTGAAAAGGATAGATAACATTATATATACGTTTTTGAAACATTTCAACAGGGTTGTGATAAGATAGTATCGGATTTTATTAACATTATATTATCTGTTTGTATGATTTTTACAGTATCTTTGCCGTAGAATCAATAAACCTGAAATGAAATGAAAATCGCAAAAACTTTATTATCTGTTGCCTTGTTTCTATGTACCACTTCTGTATATTCAGCAGTATATACGCAACATGGTAACTTCATTACGATTAATGTAAAAAAACAAACGGCACATGGTGCAAAGATTGTTCGTCTGCAAGTTGTTGACGACAAAATTATACGTGTTGAGTCTACAAATGAATCGGCATTCAAACCCAAGCAAAGTTTAATTATTGTGCCTCAGAATGCAAAATCAAATTTTAAGGTGACTGAAAATGGTGGGAATGTCATTGTTGCCACTTCTGATATCAAGGCTTTTGTTGATGAGAATACTGGTCGTGTTACTTTTAAAGATCTAAAGGGCAAAACGATCCTTGCAGAAAGTAGCATTGGTGGAAAAACATTTTCACCGTTTGTTGTTCCTGAGCGTGAAATCGGTGTTGACAGTCGTATAACAGAATCTCAGAAGCATGGTGTTTCATGGCATGCTCTTTTTGACAGTCCTGCCGATGAGGCTTTCTATGGATTGGGTCAACATCAGTCAGAGGAACTTAATATGAAGAGTAAGAATGAAGATTTGTTCCAATATAATACTAAAGTTAGTGTGCCGTTTGTTGTAAGTAACCATAACTACGGATTGCTTTGGGATAGTTATAGCTATTGCCGTTTTGGTAATCCTGATGGTTACAAACAACTCAACAACCTCTTTACACTTTATGACAAAGATGGAAATAAAGGCGCTTTAACTGGTACATATACCCAGAAAGACGGTTATCAAATAGTTCGTGGCGAAGATAGCATATACTATGAGTTCGCACTCCCTGATTTGGCTAAAGCTAAAGCAGGGAAAGATTTAGGTGTAGGATGTCTGCCTAAAGGGTTTAAGCTTAATGGTTCTCATGTTACTTATGAGGGATACATAGAATCTCCTGTAGATAATCTATATCGTTTTATTTTGTATTATGCTGGGTATATGAAGGTATATGTTGACGGAAAGGAAGTTGTTCCTCAGCGTTGGCGTACTGCATGGAATCCCAATTCATATAAATTCACAGTGCCTCTTCACAAAGGTGTTAAAGCAAAGTTGCTCGTTGATTGGTATCCTGACGGAGACGTGAGTTATTGTGGACTTCGTGCCGCCTCTCCACGTAGTGAGGCTGAACAGGGAAAGCTAAGTATATGGAGCGAGATGACTCCTGATATGGATTATTATTTTATCGCAGGTAAAAATCTCGATGATGTTATTTCTGGATACCGTACTCTTACCGGTAAGGCACAGGTTTATCCTAAATGGGCACTTGGATTTTGGCAAAGTCGTGAGCGTTATAAGAGCAGTGCCGATATAGAATCTATTTTGAGTGAATTCCGCAAGCGTCATATTCCTATTGATAATATAGTTCAGGACTGGAATTATTGGAAGACAGATTCTTGGGGAGATCATACTTTTGAGTCTTCTCGCTATCCTAATCCACAGGCAATGCTTGACAGCGTGCATGCTCTTAACGGTCGTTTTATGATTTCTGTTTGGCCCAAATTCTATAGTAGTGTAAAGAACTATAAGGAGTTGGATGCCAATGGCTGGATGTATCATCAGGCAGTGAAAGATTCTATCTATGACTGGTTAGGATATATGGGCTCATTCTATGATGCTTATGCACCAGGTGCTCGTAAAATGTTCTGGCGACAGATGGATGAAAATCTATATAGTAAATATAAATTTGGTATAGATGCCTGGTGGATGGATGCAAGTGAACCAAATGTACGAGACTGTACTCCGATGTGGTATCGCAAGGCTCTTAGCGGTTCTACCGCTTTAGGTTCTACTGCCGAGTATTTCAATGCTTATTCTCTTGTAAATGCTGATGCTATATATAATGGTCAGCGCAGTGTGAATCCAAATCAGCGTGTATTTCTTCTTACACGTAGTGGATTTGCAGGTGAACAGCGTTACAGCACAGCAACATGGAGTGGGGATATTGGTACTCGCTGGGAGGATATGCGTGCTCAGATGACAGCGGGAATGAACTATAGTATCAGCGGACTTCCTTTCTGGGGCATGGACCAAGGAGGTTTCTGTGTAGAAAATCGTTATGTTGCAGCACAACAGTTGTATGATAAAACAGGTGAGGAAAATGAGGATTTGAAAGAATGGAGAGAACTTCAGACCAGATGGAATCAGTTTGGATGCTTTATACCTTTATATAGAACTCATGGACAATGGCCTTTGCGTGAGGTTTGGAATATAGCACCAGAGAGTCATCCTGCTTACAAGACCATTGTAGCTTATGACAAATTGCGCTATCGCATGATGCCATATATGTATAGTTTGGCTGGTGCTGTTCATTTTAATGATTATACCATTATGCGTCCGCTTGTAATGGACTTTAATGGCGATGCCAATGTTTATGATATTAAAAATCAGTGGATGTTCGGTTCTGCTTTAATGGCTTGCCCGGTTGGTGAGTATAAAGCTCGCAGCCGCAAGGTTTATCTTCCAAAGCAGAGAGGGTGGTATGATCTTTACACAAATAAATACTATACCGGTGGGCAGACGATTGATGCTGATGCTCCTTATGATAAGATTCCGGTATTCGTACCAGAAGGTTCAATAATTCCATTTGGTCCTGATATGGAGTGGAGTGATGAAAAGCCTGCCGAACTTGTTAATCTGTATGTATATCAAGGTCATGATGGTGAGTTCACTCTCTATGAAGATGAAGGTGCTAATTATAATTATGAGAAAGGTCACTATTCTACTATTAAGTTTACATATAATGATAAGACGAATACCTTAGTAATAAGTGACCTTTATGGTAGTTATAACGGTATGGTTAAGAATCGCCGTTTTAATATAGTATATCATCGTAAGGGACAGACAGTTGCTAATGCATTGGACTTTGACAATATTTCTGGTACTATTGTTAAATATACAGGAAAATCTTTGTCTGTAAAATTGAAATAAATGAAACATAAGTCAACTATATTATTATTGGCATTACTATTTGCAGTCAAGGTTTCAGCTGTAGAAAGTAAATTGTTTGTTGACAATTGGCTATTTAAATTGGCTGATTCTACAGGTATGTCATTACCTGATTATAAAGATTCTTCTTGGCGACAACTTACTTTGCCGCATGACTGGGCTATTGAGGGTGATTTCCTTGCTACAAATCCATCTGGAGAGAGTGGCGGAGCATTACCTGGTGGCATAGGTTGGTATCGTAAGCATTTTGATATAAACGATTACTCAAAAGCCAAAAGATATTATATTGATTTTGATGGCGTGTATATGAATTCCACCGTATATGTGAATGGCATAGAATTGGGTACACGACCTTATGGATATAGCAGTTTCAGATATGATATAACTAAGTATGTCAGGAAAAATGGCAATGTAGTTGCGGTAAGAGTAGATAATTCTGACCAGCCAAACAGTAGATGGTATAGTGGATGTGGCATCTACCGTAATGTATATCTTGTAGAGGCAGGTAATATCCACGTTGCCCATTGGGGAACTTTTGTTACTGCTTCACAGAATGGTGTTGTTAATATTGATGTTAGTATAGACAACACCTGCAATGCGTCAGAGAAAATCATCGTGCGCAATAATATTGTTGATTCTCATGGACGAATTTTATCAATTGCGTCTTCTGCTTCATTAGCTAAAGCTGATACTGTTACAGTAAACACGCAGCGCCTATCAATTAACAATCCTTCTCTTTGGTCTGTTGATAGTCCGAATATGTATCTTTTGCGAACAGAACTTTTACGTGGAAAGAAAGTTATTGATACTTATACAACGAAATTTGGTTTCCGTTCTTTCAAGTTTGAGGCAGCTAGCGGCTTTTGGCTTAATGGAAAGAATATGAAAATAAATGGTGTGTGCGATCATCATGATTTAGGATGTCTTGGCGCTGCAATACATAAGGATGCTATCATTCGAAAATTGTCCATTCTAAAGGAAATGGGTTGCAATGCCCTACGTTGTTCGCATAATCCACCTGCCCCTGAGTTACTTGATGCTTGTGACTCTCTTGGTTTCATCGTCATGGATGAGAGCTTTGATATGTGGCATCAAAAGAAGACGAAGAATGATTATGCTCGTTTTTTTGATAAATGGTTTGAACGTGACTTGACAGATTTGGTCGTTCGTGATCGTAATCATCCATCTGTTATCATGTGGAGCATTGGAAACGAAGTGCTTGAACAGTGGAATTCTGCTTCAGCAGATAAGTTAACTCCAGAGCAGGCAAACCTGATACTTAATGCTTCTCATGATGCTTCTTCACTTGGTGGAAAAGAGTTAAGTATTAATTCAAAACTCACACGCCGATTGGTTGATATAGTGAAGCATTTGGATCCTGCACGCCCCGTAACCTCAGGATGCAATGAACCTTCTCCAGACAACAATCTGTTTAAGAGTGGAGCATTGGATATTATAGGATATAATTATCATATAGGTAATATAAAGGATGTGCCACATAATTTTCCAGGCAAACCTTTCATCATCACAGAGTCAGTATCTGCATTGCAGACTCGTGGAAACTATATCATGCCAAGTGATACCATTTATAAGGCACCAAAAGAATGGTGGCTTCCATATACTGACCCGTCTTTCATGTGCAGCGCATACGATAATATGCACGCCTCTTGGAGTAGCACTCATGAGCAGACATGGGATGTAGTTAAGAACACTCCTTTTGTGAGCGGTCAGTTCATTTGGACCGGATGGGATTATATCGGCGAACCTACTCCTTATCGTTTTCCTGCACGAAGTAGTTATTTTGGAATTATAGACCTAGCCGGTTTCCCTAAGGATATTTATTATATGTATCAGAGTGAATGGACTTCAAAGCCAGTGTTGCATCTATTCCCTCATTGGAATTGGATTCCAGGACAGACTATAGATATGTGGTGCTATTATAATAATGCTGACGATGTAGAATTGTTTGTCAATAATGTCAGTCAGGGTCTGCGCCATAAGCAGCCGCATGAATATCACGTCATGTGGAGAGTCAAGTTTGAACCTGGTGAAGTGAGAGTTGTAGCAAGAAAGAATGGAAACATCGTGCGTGAGCAGACAATACATACTGCCGGCACACCCGATCATATACGACTTACTGCCGACCGTAGTTCAAACACTCATGGAGGATTGGTTTTCGTTAATGCTGAAATTGTAGACAAAGACGATAACCTTTGTCCTTGGGCTGATAATCAGATATTCTTTAATGTAAATGGCGAAGCCTCTATTGCAGGTGTTGATAATGGAAGTCAAACATCAATGGAGCGTTTTAAGGCGAATAACCGTAAAGCATTCTTCGGACGTTGCATGATTGTTTTAAGGACTTCTAATACTTCAGGTGAGATAAAACTTACTGGCAGGGCTGTTGATTTAAAAGATGGATATATAAAGATTAACAATATTAGTTATTAATTAGTATCATTTTTTGTATAGTCGTGCATACATGTGAATGTATGCACGATTTCTTATGATAATAAGTAATGTAGTTATTATGGAGATTCTTTTCTAATCAATAATAGTTATTAATCATTATCCTGCTTATTAGCCCTTAGATAATTATATAAATCAATTTCTATTTTGTTGGCACTAACATCTCCTTTACGATTCTTGCATCTTTTACGATATTCTTTAGGTGATATTCCAACATACTGCTTAAAGTACTTACCGAAAAAAGTCTGTGTTGGAAAATTCAGTCTGTCAGCAATTTCCTTTATGCTGATGTTGGTGAATTCCAACATTTGTTTTGAATCTATTATTACGCGACTTATAATCCATTTCAGAGCAGTTACACCAGTCTTTGCTTTTATTATCTCAGAGAAATAGCTATAAGAAAGACATTGTTCTGCTGCGTAAAAGGCAACATTTCTTTCTTTTCTATAATGTAGATCAAGTGAAACAATAAAATTTTGCATGATTTCATCATTTCTGTCTGGTGCAGACAATTCTATAGGTTGATTTATAAGATACTGGTTTAATATCTCATAAAACAATGTACTGGCTTGTGATTTTATAAGTTCGGTAAGGACCATACGTCTACGTTCATCCATTTCAGAAGAAATCTCATTATTAATTCGTTCTTCTATAGATGATAATAAACCAGAAATATATTCGTATTGCTGGTCTGTCATCGTCAGTTTTGGATTATCGCGTATATACATTTGACTTCTTACATTAAGAAGATTGGAAATCAGAGGTAGTATAAAATCTAACTTTGGTTTTATCAATAGTCCTTTAAAGTCATCGCTAACATTGAACACACGTAAGAATCCGGCAGGAGAATAAAAAAACATTTCCTTTTCTTTTATACTATAATCGTTTAGCCCAGACTTTATATCTATACTACCTTTAGTACATAGACATATTACCACTCCCATGGAGTTGTCTATAGAGACAATGTCACCTGGCTGTATAGATGTATCATCTAGATCTGGTACATAATGATACTCAAATGGGAGTTGAAGAGATTCTTGACTATTATTCTCTAACATCATGATTTATAGTTTAATGAATAATTTACTCGACAAATATACTAATTTATAGCCATTGTATTGCTATTTTTGTGTTACTTTTAATAGGTATTTGGCAAATCGAACAATCTACTGATATTATCAACCTTGCTAGTGATGACTAATAACACTAATTTTGCACTGTTTTATAACAAATTTATATTTAGAGAAATGAAAGTAAAAGGATTGATTGTATTTTTGATGGTAACGATTGTATTATCAAGTTGTTCCAACGAGAAAAAAACAAATAGCGTAAAAGCTATTAATGTAAGTGTTTTAATGGTAAACGGTACAGATGAAGCTACAACCAAGACTTATGTTGGTACAGTAGAAGAATCTTATGGTTCACAGTTAAGTTTTGCTACAATGGGCACAGTTTCTCAGGTCTTTGCAGACGAAGGCAAGTTTGTTAAGAAAGGTGATGTGCTGGCAGTCCTTGATAAGCAGACGTTACATAATACATATGATATAGCTAAGTCTACATTAGCACAGACCCAAGATGCATATCGTCGTATGAACTTATTGTATAAGAAAGGTAGTCTACCTGAAATCAAATACATCGAGATACAGACCCAACTTGCTCAGGCTCAAGCAGCTGAACGTATCGCAAGAAAAAATCTTGGAGATTGTGTCTTGCGTGCACCGTTTGGTGGTTATATTTCTCAGCGTAGCGTAGATATGGGAAACAATGTTCTTCCAGGACAAAGTTGCTTTAAGCTTGTAAAGTTAGACAAGGTTAAAGTGAAAGTCTCTATCCCTGAAAAGGAGATTGCAAGTATACATGTAGGACAGCTTGTACATTTTAATGTTGCTGCTTTGAATAATCGTATGTTTACTGCAAATGTAAAGGAAAAGGGAGTTCAGGCTAATCCATTGAGTCATACTTATGATATCAAATTAGAAATGACAAATAGTGATAGAGCTTTATTGCCAGGTATGGTATGTAATGTTTCTATAAATAATTCTGGTAAGGGCAATTGTATAGTTGTACCACAGGATGCAGTACTTGTTGATGGTGAAGGCACATACGTATGGGTTGCTGATGGTAACAAAAGCGTGCGTCGCAATGTGACAGCAGGTGATGTTAGTAATCAAGGAACTGTTATCACTATGGGATTGAATGTTGGTGACAAGGTAATTGTCAGCGGACAGGATAATGTAAGTGAGGGTTCTAAAATAAAGATTCAATGATGAAACAAACAAAATTTGATCCCGTTGAGGGAGTTATGCGCAAGAGCAGTATCATGCTGCTGATTGTGTCTGTATTCATTGTCTTTGGCATATATTCACTTATCAATATGCCTAAAAATGAATTCCCAACATTCACTGTACGCCAAGGTGTGGTAGCCGCTGTTTATCCAGGTGCCACTTCTGCTGAAGTAGAGGAACAAGTAACTAAACCTTTAGAGAAGTTTCTTTGGGGATTTAAGGAAATAAAGAAGGCAAAGACATATTCAGAAAGTAAGGACGGAGTGTGCTATGTTTTTGTGGAACTGAATGATAATGTAAATAATAAGGATGAATTTTGGAGTAAGTTTAAAATCAGACTCCAACAGTTTAAGGGTGAATTGCCTTCTGGGGTATTAGCTTTAATTGCAAATGATGACTTCGGTGATACATCAGCAAAGTTGATTACCTTAGAGAGTAAAGATAAAACTTACCGGCAATTGCATGATTATATGACTAATCTGCAAGATAGTCTGCGTACTATTCCTGAGGTTGCTAATATGAGAGTGGTCGGTGAACAGAAAGAACAGATTGGTATTTATATTGATCGTGATCGTCTTTCTACATACGGCTTGAACACAGCAACCTTGCTTGCCAGTCTTAAATCACAAGGACTTACTATTATTAGTGGAAATGTTGATGATAAGAATACTGTTAGACCAATACATGTGGTATCCAATCTCGCTACTGAAAATGATGTAGCACAACAGATTGTATTTTCTGATCCGGCAGGTAACGTTATACGTTTGCGTGATATTGCAACAATAAAACGTGAATATCCTGATGCTGATAGTTATGTTAAGAATAATGGCAAGAAATGTATTGTCTTATCGCTAGAAATGAATGAAGGTAAAAATATTGTTCAGTTCGGTGACAAGGTAACAGAAATAATGAACAGATATAAGGCTAATTTGCCTTCTGATGTTAGCATATATACTATAACTGATCAAAGTCAGGTAGTAAACTCATCTGTTGTAGATTTTCTTAAAGAATTGGGAATCGCTATTGTTTCTGTAATTGTAGTCATCATGCTTCTATTGCCAATGCGTGTGGCAAGTGTTGCTGCAGGCACGATTCCGATTACGATATTTATTGCTTTGGGAATATTCTATGCTTTTGGTATAGAATTGAATACGGTAACGCTGGCGGCGCTGATAGTGACCTTGGGTATGATTGTAGATAATAGTATAGTCATCATAGACTGCTATATAGAAAAGATTGACCAGGGGATGAGTCGATGGCATGCGGCTTCTATGTCGGCAAAAGAGTTTTTCTCATCAATATTCAGTGCCACATTGGCTATTTCTATCACTTTCTTCCCGTTGTTGATAACGATGAAGGGGCAGTTGATGGACTTCGTAAAATGGTTTCCTCTTGGTGTATCCATTGTCCTTGGTGTGTCTTTGTTAATAGCGGTATTCATGGTACCTTGGATGCAATATACATTTATAAAGAAGGGACTGAACGAAGATAAGAGTAAACAGAAACATAAATCTTTCCTCGAAATCATACAGCATTATTATAATATATTGATTAATGCTTGTTTCAGACATCCGTTTGTTACATTGGGCTTTGGTGTGTTTACTGTTATAATAGGAGGAGCTCTCTTTTCACAAGCTCCACAGAGACTTATGCCAAGAGCAGAACGTAACCAATTCGCAGTAGAAATATATATGCCTTCTGGCACCGCAATTGAACGGACTGCGCAGGTTGCTGATAGTTTGCAACATCTAATGAAGAAAGATAGTCGTGTACTTAATATCACCACATTCTATGGTAGTGGTTCTCCTCGCTTTCAGACTAGTTATGCTCCACAGATTGGTGGTACTAATTTTGCACAATTTATTGTAAATACTAAAGATGACGAGGATACACAAGCTTTGCTTGATAAATTTGCACCTATGTATTCTAATTATTTCAGTGATGCTCAGGTGCGTATTAAACAACTAGACTATTCAGATGCTTTATCACCTGTTGAGATTAGATTTAGTGGTAGTAATCTAGCGCAGTTGCATAAGACCGTAGATGCTGCAATGGCTATTATGCGTCGTGATAGTGATTTGTTGCTGGTAAGAAGTAATTTCGAAGGAACAACCAGTGGACTGAATGTGATAATGAATAGTGATGAGGCTAGTAGATTGGGTATAAACAAGGCTATGCTGTCATTGAATCTTGCTACAAGATTTGGTAGTGGAATTCCACTCACTACGGTATGGGAGGGAGACTATCCTGTAAATGTCATGTTGAAAGATGTAAAATCAGGGAAGCAGAATCCCGATGATTTGAATAATTCTATGGTCAGTGGTTTGGTTCCTGGCGTAAATGTTCATCTTAATCAGATAGCTAATGTGAAACCTGATTGGCACGAAGGTATGATAGTTAGGCGTAATGGAGTGAGGACAATATCGGTCTTTGCTGATGTGCGTAGAGGAGTAAATCTGAATACGGCAACAGATAAAGTCTTAGCATCATTAAAATCTGTTCCTGGTAATGGAGTTTCGATGAAAGCTGGTGGCCAGCGTGCTAGTGATGATGAAAACGGACCACAGATTTATGGAGGTTTATCTATATCAATCATCATTATATTTGTGATACTTATTTTCCATTTCAAAGACATACGCATGTCTGTACTTGTAATGTTTTCACTTCTGTTCTCTCTGTTAGGAGCGGCTTTGGGTATATTTATCATGCATCAAGATGTTAGTTTGACGGGTATTCTCGGAATGATATCGCTTATGGGAATAATAGTGAGAAATGGTATCATCATGATAGACTATGCCGAAGAACTGCGCAAGAATAATAGAATCAGCGCAAAGCATGCAGCTCTTCAGGCAGCAGAAAGACGTATGCGACCTATATTCCTTACCAGTGCTGCTGCATCAATGGGAGTTGTTCCGATGGTGATACAAAACTCACCAATGTGGGGACCAATGGGAGTCGTTGTATGTTTCGGTACTATCATGGCTATGTTCTTTATTCTCACAATGATACCTATTGGATATTGGATGATATTCCGTATAGAAGACAAAAAACGTCATTTGAAGAATGAGAAAGAGCGTGCAAAGATGATGCTGAAAATCGTAAGTGCAGAAACTGAATAGACAACAATATTTATAATAATTATGATGAAAAGATTATCAATAATAATATTATCAGTTGGAATGATTTTGCCAATATATGCACAAAAGATATATACATTGAAAGAGTGCCGCGAGTTGGCAATGCGAAACAATGTAAAGATCAAGGATGCTAAACTTGGAGTAAGTCAGGCTTTGGAGACGGAAAAGAATGCTTTTTCTAAATATTTCCCTACAGTAACGGCTGGTGCTCTTTATTTCCAATCCAGTGATTATATGATAAAAAAAGACGTAAGTCTGTCAGCTGAAGAGCAAGGAAAATTGGGTGCTATCGTTTCACAGATGGGGTTGAATCCTGCTGCTTTAGCTGCATTGCCATCTTCTTACTCATTTAATATGTTGAAAAATGGAGCTATGGCGCAGGTAATGGCTATGGAACCTATTTATGCTGGTGGACAGATAACGGCTGGTAATAAATTGGCTAAGCTGCAGACTGATGTTAAGAAACTTCAGATAAGACAGTCTGAAGATGAGATTACATCAACAACAGAGACATACTATAATCAATTGCTAACTCTTTATGGGAAGCTAAAAACCATAGAAAAGGCTGATGCTCAGTTGAAGCGTATTCATAATGATGCTGAAAATGCATACAAAGCTGGCATGTCTACAAAAAAGGATATGTTGACTGTCGAATTGAAACAGAATGAATTGCTTGGCAACAGATTAAAGGTTGAAAACGGTATTAAACTGTGTAAAATGGTTCTGGCGCAATATATTGGTATGAATGGTGAGGAAGTTATGATAGATACAACGTTGACTAATAATATTCCTGAACCATCTGCTTATCTTGTTGATCATGCTTCAGCATTGAACAATAAGGTTGAGTCACAACTTTTGGATAAAAATGTTGAGGCTAACAAACTCCAGACGAAACTTAAAAAAGGAGCCTTGCTGCCAACAGTGTCTGTAGGAGCTGTTGGATTGTATCATGATTTGATGGGCAACGGTCAGGCTAATGTTGTTGGAATGGCAACTGTTAGTATCCCAATAAGCGGATGGTGGAGTGGAAATCACGAGGTGAAGCATCAGAAGATAGCCGAACAGATTGCACGCCAAGACAGAGATGACAACCGTCAATTACTAATAATACAGATGCAAAGTGCATACAATGATTTGGATAATTCATACAAACAGATCTTAGTGGCACGTAAAAGCATCGAACAATCAACAGAAAATCTTCGTCTGAATGAGGATTATTATAAGGCTGGCACTGCAACAATGAGTGATTTGCTAGATGCGCAGACAAGTAATCAGCAGTCTTTAGATAAGTATACTGAAACGGTATGTAATTATCTTGATTGCAAGACAGCTTATTTTATAGCTACAGGCAGGGATGCTGAATAAAAACTAACATTTTAAAACAGTGCAATCGTTTGCTCACCGATTTGCGCTAATATTGACAATTATCAGAACAATGGGGGAAATTTAGTCTTATCTTTGCATTGTGATTGGAGTCCACATAAATCATTTAATTGTGGTTATGTACTTTCTCCAAGCTATTATAAAATAGAATCAATGTTTTTAGGTACACGATAAGGAATAAAATGTTTAGAGAGTTTTGAGTATTGTGTTTTGATAGATTAGATTTTGATTACCCCATAGCGTGGATGGGTTTAAATGGTTTTTGTTGATTGAGTGAGAAAGGGCCCGCTAGCAGATTTGCTGGCGGGTCCTTTATTTATGATCACTTGTCAAATTGTATTTTCACATATTCAAATCCCATTGAGTGCAATATGTTGTCAAATTGTACTCTTGCGTTTTCCTTCGCTTTGTTAATGTTTTCTGTTGTCATGCACCGGCTTTTCATCGCTTTATATGCCTTTGTGTATAAAGCTTTTCGGTCTTTTTCGGTCCATGTTCCTGTTTCTGAGAAAAGCTTCGTTCTTGCCTCATCAATGAAATCATTGTCAAGCAACTTTATCTGTGGCAATGTTGCTTTTATGGTGTCGTTGTCTACTTTTATCCAGTCTTTATTTGTTTCGTGCAGATTGATTCCTAGTCTAAGTGTTCCGTAATATATTCTGACGAGTTCGCTGTCTCCAAAGAAACCGTGTTTCGTTGTGTCAGCCAACTCTTCATCGTTTATCTGCAGAAATTCCCATTCACCTATGTCTTCAATAGATTTTATCATTGTTGGCGTAAGGTCAATCTTCTTGTTCTCTTCTATGCTTATGCTATTATCCTTATTTAGCCAATACAGTCCAGCTATAACAATGATGATTGCTATAGCGATTATCGCAATTTGAAGTAATGGATTTACTGTAATATTGCGGATAATAGACATTATGCTGAGTTTTGATTTATTTTTATTTCTCATGTTCAATTGTCGTCTTATCTATAAGGTTGTTTATATTGTTGCTAAAATCCTTTCTGAAATTGATGGTTATGTTTTTTTCGTCATATCCCATGAGTTTAATCATTGGTATGATATTGTTAGCAGCGTTCATCTTCGCTCTTTCAAGAATATCAGTTTGAGGAATAGCTTTTATTATTTGGTCTCGTCCTTGTTTTTCATAATTTAGTAGTTCCTCGTCACTGAAGCTTGAGCGCATTAAACTGACATCTTTCTTAATATCTTCATGATTTATTTTGGAACTTGTCATGATGATTCGTGGGTCGGGTAGAGTTACTTCTATTTTGTTACCATACTTTGTTATGTTCTTTTCTGAAAAGTTAGAGAAGTCTATATATGCTTTTATGGTTGCGTCCATTGGAATAGCAATCTTTCTTTCGCTCATAGGAATATCAAAGCTCATGTCTGTTTTGAATAGAGAAGCCTTAATTGTTTTTTTATCCTGATGAGTTACAATCTTGTGGAATTTATATTCTGCAGTATATAGTCGTGAGCATTTTTGTATATGCATCACCATTTCTGGTATTGTATCTATCTGCTTAGCTGTTTCATCCGTCTTGTTTCTGTTGCAAGAAGCAAGCAATGTAATAGCCATTATAACGATTAATGTAGCTTTATGTTTCATGTTTTTTATTTTTCAATAATACAAATATAGATATTTTTTCTGATAAAGTAATGTTTTTATTGAAATTAATAATTTGCCTTTTTTGTTGTTTTAAAAATTAAGATTATTATTTATGAATAACTAAAACTATTATAAATGGGTATTTATTCATTAAATAGAAAATCTGAGGGTATGATTCATTAAAAACATAAATATCCTTTTATATTTCAAATATTAACGTTAACTTTGCGCCGAATTTAAAAAATAAAAAATAAATATGAACGACGACCCTTATCCGATTACAAATAAAATAATGTTTAACTGCATTCGTTAGGAAGTCGTGTCTCATGATTTATACTTCCTGACATGCTTAATAATGGAAGTATAACTCATGATAAAAAAAATGAGAAACACCATTGGGGTAACTAAACTCAATGGTAAAGGAGCGTTGCTGTCATCTCCTACTGAAAATCTTTTTAAAACAGCTACTTATCAAAAAAACGAAATATTCGAGCGCCTGCAATGCTTGCCTGATGGACTGAATGAAGAGGAAGTTTCAGAAAGGCAAGAACAATATGGATACAACAGGGTGAAAAGGGATGAAACACCATCGTGGTTCAGACAGCTTCTCTCTGCCTTTATCAATCCATTTATTGGTATTCTTGTTCTGATTGCAATAGTATCTTCTATTATTGATGTGTTTCTAGCTAATCCAGCAGATCGTGACTATAAAACCCTTATAGTCGTTTCTGTAATGGTAATTATCAGTGTTGTGCTTCGTTTTGTACAAGAATATCGAAGCAACCTTGCAGCAGAAAAATTAAAAGATTTAGTAACTACAACAGCAACTGTTATTCGTCGAGAGACAGGAAAAGAGGAAATTGACTTTGAAGAAATTGTACCTGGTGATATAATTTTGTTATCAGCTGGTGATATGATACCTGCTGATTGTCGGGTTATTCAATCAAAAGACTTATTTGTCAACCAATCGGCTCTAACAGGTGAGTCTATACCGGTCGAGAAACATGACCAACCGATTGTAGATGCTAAAAAATTATCACCTTTTGAATTGCCAAATATCTGCCTTATGGGTTCTGATGTGGTCAGCGGTTCGGCAACGGTTGTTGCTATCAATACAGGTGAAAGTACTTATTTCGGAGCTATAAGTAAGTCTGTTGCTGGAAAACGAGTTGAGACTAGCTTCGATAAAGGAATAAATAAAATAAGTTGGTTGCTTATCCGCTTTATGTTTGTCATGGTCCCTCTCATTTTTCTGATAAATGGATTTATGAAAGGCAATTGGTACGATTCTTTACTATTTGCTATTGCTGTGGCCGTAGGGCTTACTCCAGAAATGTTGCCAATGATAGTAACGGCTAATCTTGCTAAAGGAGCTGTTAGTATGAGCAAACATAATGTGATTATTAAACGCTTGAATGCAATTCAGAATCTGGGAGCCATGGATATTCTATGTACAGACAAAACAGGAACATTAACACTTGATAAAGTCGTACTAGAAAAGCATGTAAATATTTACGGTATTGATGATGAGGAGGTGTTGAGTTGGGCATACCTCAATAGTTTTCACCAAACAGGTGTTAAAAGTCTACTCGATAATGCAATTCTTACTCATGCTGAACTGAATGAAGAACTGAATGTAGAACGTGACTTCAAAAAGATAGATGAAATTCCTTTCGACTTTCAACGCCGTAGATTATCAGTTGTTCTACAGAAAAAAGATGGAAAACATCTGCTTATTTGTAAAGGTGCCGTAGAAGAATTACTTTCGATTTCTTCTTATGCTTTTGATCCAGGAGAAGACAAAAAATTGCAGATCTTTACTGATGAGGTTATTCCACTTGATGCTAGTACCCGTGAATTAATACTTCGTGAGACTAAGAAAATGAATGAAGATGGCATGAGGGTATTGTTGGTTGCAGTGAAAGAATTTGATCAACGAGAATTAAACTATTCTGTTGCTGATGAAAATAATCTGATGATTGTAGGTCTCATAGGCTTCCTTGACCCAGCTAAACCTTCGGCAAAAGAAGCAATAGAGCGATTACGCAAATTAGGAGTTAATGTAAAAGTATTGACTGGCGACAATGAGATCGTGACTAAAAAAATATGCAAAGACATTGGTATTGAAGTTAACAACCTTATCACAGGAAATGAACTTGATGAGATAACCGATGAAGAACTTGTTTCTAGAATTGGTGATATTAGTATTTTTTCTAAGTTAAACCCATTGCAAAAAACAAGGGTAGTTAAGGTATTACAGAGCAAAGGAAATACAGTCGGCTTTCTAGGAGATGGCATAAATGATGCAGGAGCTTTAAAACAAGCTGATGTTGGTATCTCTGTGGACACTGCTACAGATATTGCTAAAGAAAGTGCTGATATTATTTTGCTTGAGAACGATTTAAATGTTTTAAGAAAAGGTGTTGTATATGGCCGCCGTACTTTTGGAAATATCCTGAAATATATCAAAATGACCACAAGTAGTAACTTTGGAAACATGTTCAGTATGCTTGGTGCAAGTGCATTCTTGCCATTTTTGCCGATGCTACCTGTTCAATTATTATTGCAAAATCTACTTTACGATATATCACAAGTATCTATTCCATGGGATAGAGTGGATGAAGAGTATATTAATAAGCCGCAACAGTGGAATGCTAAGTTCTTATCTAAATTCATAGTTTTTATAGGACCAATAAGTTCAATATTTGATTATGCTACATTTGCGTTGATGTATTTCGTCTTCAAGGCCAATTCTCCTGAACACCAAAGCTTATTCCAAAGTGGATGGTTTATCGAAGGTTTATTGTCGCAAACATTAATTGTGCACTTGATTAGAACTCGTAAAATACCATTTATCCAAAGCTGGGCTACAGCTCCAGTAGTTGCGTTGACTTCTTTAATTATGGCGATTGGAATTTTTATTCCTTTTTCACCAGTTGCTCACTTGTTAGGTTTGCAGGCACTTCCAATAACGTATTTCCCATTTTTGATTATAATATTGGTTGCTTATGCTATTCTTACTCAGATGGTAAAATATTGGTTTATAAAGCGATTCCATAATTTCTAATATTTGGAAATATTGATGAAAAGAAATAAAAGCGGAATAGAATAAACGAACATAGAAATGAATGTATATATTTCTTAGCATAATTAACTGTTGTTTCGTCCAGTGTTTGGGGCTAGATTTATTTATTACGATTTGAATTTTGTCTGTCACCCCTAAATGTTTTCTCGTTTTTTAGCTACGGAGCTGCGGCATCTCTTGTAAAGCCTATAAACAGGGGGATTGACGATACGTAGCTAGGCCTTTTAGCTTCGATGAGCTACGTTCTAGCTACGTCAACTTGTGTCATTTTAAGGATGGAATGTATTCTATGAGTGAATTTGTCAAAGAACCGTTGGCTGTATCTGAGGAACTGAGGATGTGAAAGTAGATTCAGTAAACGAGAACAGAATTTTCAAGCTTGTTTAAATGTTCTGCTGAATTCCGCTGAATTCTCTGCAAAGATACTTCAATATTTTTGTCCATGCAATGAAATCAAGTTTAGGCTGTTAGCCAAAGTTTCAATTACTAGTGCTACACAGAATTTAATACGCACGCACACGCACACTCTGGATTTTTCAGAAAAACAAGTGTCGAAGTGTCTATCTGTTGAGCATCAATTTGTTAGGCATCTTTTCGAGTCGAATGAAGTGACGGTTATTCGTCGGTAAAATATGGGTGAAAAAATTCATCGTATTGCATTGCACTTTGCGAAATATTTCGATGCGTTTTACGTTATATTGCATTGCGTTTTACGAAGCAATAGGAGGTAAAACAACGTAAAACGCAATGCGTTTCTATATAGAAACGTATGCAAAACTTGATATTTTACCGTCAGATCCCGTCACTATATATCAGTCAAATTAGTAGATAAAATATTGATATTCATTAAGTTGACACTTCGACACTTGTATTTTTAAAACTCATAAGTGCGCGCGTGTATGTACGTACATTATATATGCACAGAAATTGTAACGTAGCTAGAACGTAGCTCATCGAAGCTAAATTGACCTAGCTACGTATCGTCAATCCCCCCTGTTTATAGGCTTTGTGAGAGATGCCGTAGCTCCGTAGCTAAATAATACAAAAAACGCTGGGAATACTTAATGGTACTCGTTTATCTCTTATAAACAATGGTTTTGTCACATTAGTGGCATTCAAGAAACCTTTTCTTGTAGCTGTATCTTTAAGATTTATATAGTAGGATGGGAGAGAATATAAAAATAGGAGAATACAAAAAGTATTCTCCTACTTGATTTATTGTTTAATAAGAATATCCTTATTTAATCCAACGAGGGTCACCTGTCTTTGAAGATTTCAAATCATCACTCTTTACAGTGAAATCATGATTTGCATAGTCTGCATAGCTAGGATTGTAACTCGTACCAGTATTGTCATAGACGGTTATACCTGTATTTGTTTTATCATCAGTCGCCAGAACAAAGTTTGGTGAGTTATAGTAGTTGTTACCACTGAAACTCGGAATAATTGTTGTTGCAAATTTACAGAATACACCAGTTGAGTTACTTACGATATTGTTTGTAAAGGCTATCGTACTTCCTGTAAATCTTACATAGAATACACCCTTGTTTACAGAAGCTAAACCATCAAGTGTGTTGTGATCAACGTTGATGTATGGAGTTACTCCAGGGAAACTACTAGCCTTGTTATCATATCTAAAGAAGTCACGACAAGAGATAGCGTAAACAGTGTTGTTTGTAAATATCAAGTTGTGTATCGCGCCTGCTCTGCAATCAAGGAAGTCACTTGCTGTGCTAATGTTATGAATGATACAGTTGTTGATTTTTAAGTTTGTAATATCTGATGCAACATTCACATAGTAAACACCACCTGTATATCCTTTGACTTCGCAACCTTCAATAGTTAGATCACCAAATTTACCAGCTGTCTTATAGTCTGCAACATACTTAATGGTAGTATTGTTGGTTCCGTCAAGAACCAGCTGTGTCAAACCAAGTGCTGCACCGTCACTAAGTTGGAAACCGCCTTGTATTATAGCCTTGTCGTAAGAGCGTACAGACTTGATAGCGATGCTCTTGTTTAGAGGCATGTTACCGTCTATTGTGTTTATAGGATAGTTACCAGGCATCAAAGCCAATACGTCACCATCTTTTGCATTGTCAATACAAGTCTTAAGGTCACTACCTGCTTTTACAAGAGTGGCGCCACCTAAATCAATAGCAGTCTTAACACTTACGGTACCTCTTGTCTTTGTGTTATTATACAGTTTGATGGTGTAGCTTGTTTCAGGAGAAAGTCCACTTATTGTTGCCTTTCCTGCAGCAATCTCATCTGCTGTTATAGTGTGTGAGATTACATTTGATGCGAAAGAACCGTTTTCCGTAGCCACGATAGAAGTTGCAGTTTGTCCTGCTGGCCATTTCAAAGTTACAGTCGTTGCTGTGATATCAGTCTCTTCATTTACAGCACTAAGAATGTTTTCTGGATCAGTTTGTGCATAAGCCGTACTCCATTTTGAGTCTTTTGAAGAATCATCCTTTGTAATGGCTTTTATTCTGAAAGAGTATTTTGTCTCACCTTGCAGACTACTTACTGTGTAAGGAATGGCGCTGGCTAGAACGCCAGTAATTGTTTTCACAGGAGTTCCTGCAAAAGTAAGACTGTCATCCTGGAATACTTCTATGATATAGCTGTCTGCATTAGACTTCTCCCAAGTAAGTTTTACGTTCGTCTTGTTGACAACTTTTGCAGTCAGTTCAACTGGAGCATAGTTTCGGTCGAGAATCAAACTTGTTATCTCGTCCATTGGATCACTGCAAGAACTCACTGCAACGATGGTCGCAAGTCCAAGCAGGTATTTTGATATATTATTAATAATCTTCATAATCTTAGGAATTTTATATATTAAAATCCGAGCCATGTATTGTTTAGTTTTCCATTACTGTTGTCAACGAATGTCTGCCAGATAGGCCATATTGCATGTGTACTTGGCGTATTGATATATAGACCATTAATGAGGTCATCATCAATCTTTAAGACACCTGTTTTTGAATCTGGCTCAAGCCATGAAGTCTTTTCGTATCCATTCAAGCTAACAAGGTTTGCACCTGCATCATCTGTTTCGCCATGATTAAGACCATAGATAATAAGGGTCTCGCCATCTGTGGCAGTCTTGGTATATACACTTCCTGGTAAATCTGCGTAAGCACCTGTGCGAGTTCTTAATGCCTGCATCTTTGTTTTTGCTTCAGCAAGTTTGTCATCAATAAGGTTCCAACGTATAAGGTCAGCTTTTCTAAGTTGTTCACCAGCAAATTCAAGTCCGCGCTGTTCAACAATACCATTGAAGAATGCGTCTTTGTTTGCAGTATATTTATTTTTCAGAGTAGCTACCTTCTCAGCTGGTAATACACGAGACAAAACTGGTTCCATATATCCCCATGCATCGCTTGCTCCACTAAGTTGGTTGATAGCTTCAGCTGCCATCAGATAAACATCAGCCAGTCGCATATACTGGAAGTTTACACCATCATCATTTGTTGATGTTACGATGCGGCCCATCCATTCGTAGCGAAGTTTGCCGAAACACCATTTGTTTACTTTGCGCAGTTGCTGCTTTGCTTTTGCTTCGTTGCTCCAGTCGTAAGGTACACATGTGATATCACGACGAGTATCCTTATTGTCGTAATCATAAAACAAATAAGGTAAAGGACCGTTTACACCACCTTGTGCCTGCTTTGTATACTGGTCTTTGGCATTATGCTTAACACCCCAAGTATATAGTACACGTCCACGACCGTCAGAGAAAGGAACTTCCCAGAGGCTTTCGTTACCCGCATCAGTTTTGTCCATACAAAGGTTTGTGAAGTTTGTCTTGAAGTCACCTAACTTATTCTTTCCGCTATTGATGACATCTTCGCATTCGTCACGTGCAATTTTATACATGTTGTCTACAGAAAGAGCGGGAGCGTTACTTCTTCTTATAGTTCCGTCTGCACGGTAACTATATCCAGCTGCATAGAGTGCGATGCGTGCACGAAGTCCCTTTACAAAAGACTTGCTGACACGTTCAACGTTCTTAGTCTTATCATTGTCGTTAGGCCAAGGCATCATATCTTCAGCTTCCTTGAGATCAGAAAGAAGCCTTACGTAGATAGAATCACGGTCTGTGCGTTCCTGATACATGGTATTTGACGAAATAGGCTCAAAGCGAGCAGGAACATCTCCCCATCCCTTTATCAAATCTAGATAAAGTACGGCACGAAGAGTCATACCCTCACCGAGCAATTGTGCCATTTCTGGACGACTTGCAGGTGTACCATATTGCTTTATTGCGTCTATTACCATGTTGGCACGTTCAATACCTTCATAAAACTTTGCATACGCATTGTTTGATGTATTCATAAGAGTATTGTTTGGTGTGGCGTTGTAAGCACATAAATCATTCTTTCCACCATCTGGAGTTTGTGCCAAAGTAGGGATGTTTATCATCTCAACATCGGTATTCATTCCGTAGTATGGAATGAAACGACCACGATATGAATTAGTTTCTCCAAATGACTGGTGAATACCCATTATGGCAGATTCTGCCATTTTCTCAGTATATCCAACAACACTAGGGTCAAGCGAAGATTGGTTTGGTGCATCCATGTCGCAAGAACTTAGTCCGGCTAATGATAATGCAAGTATTGATAGTTTTATATATTTTTTCATTGTTAAATCCTCCTGCGTATTAGAAATTCAAGTTCAAACCAATAACAAACTGACGACTCTTTGGATATCCAGAGTAGTCAACTCCTGGTGTAAGGTTAGTTCTGCGCATTGTTGAAACTTCAGGATCATAGCCTGAATAACTTGTGATGCAGAACACATTGTAAGCTGTAACATAGAAACGTAGGCTGTTTATGCCCATTTTGTTTGTAACGAGCTGTGGCAGTGTATAGCCAAGTGTCAATGTGTTAAGACGAAGGAAAGATCCGTCTTCTACAGACCAGTCAGAGAATACCATTCTGTCTGTGTATGGAGAGAACTCTGTTGTTGTAGCATTAAGTTCTTTTAATTTTGTAGGGTCGTTTGTAATCAGACCTGTTGCTGGATCAAGGTTTGTCCAACGGTTACCAGCTGCCATTGTGCTTAACATGTTACGGTATTGGTATTTACCAGTTGTAGAGAATTCAATCTTGTTGGCATTGTATATATCGTTGCCAACACTGAAATTAAAGTTTGCACTTAAGTCAAATCCATAAGCATGGGCGTTGATGCCGAAACCACCTGTGAAATCAGGGTTGGCATTGCCGATGATAGTTTTATCGCTTGTATCAATCTTACCGTCACCTGCATCAGGTTTACCATCGCCGTCTGTATCTACTGTTAGTTGGTCTACCAACTTCATTGAACCTGGACGAATCTGACCTACAACATTTGTTGCATCAGCTATACCACTCTTGAGTACCCATTTCTTCTTTGTTGCGTCATAACCAGTGAAGTCATCAACTTCATATCTGCCTGCTGACTTATAACCATACATCTGACCTACAGAACCACCTACGGCAATCCAATAGTCGTTTCCTATTTCTGATGAAGCCCAGTAACTTTCTGCTCCAAAGTCGTTCATCATACCAAGACTCTTGATTTTAGTTTTGTTGAAACCAATGTTTCCATTCAAATCTATTCCCCAGTTCTTAGCATTTACTGCATGCCATGTGAAAGATGCCTCAAGACCTTTATTCTCAGTCTTACCCATGTTTCTGTATTGGTAGTCATAACCAGTTCCTGATACAGGGAAGGCAATAAGTAAGTCTTTTGTCGTGTTAAGGTATGCCTCTACAGAACCTGTTAACTTTCCACCCCAAAGAGTGAAGTCAAGACCAAGGTTACGTGTAATTGTAGTTTCCCATTTCAGGTCAGGATTTGACATATATGTAGAAGGTGCCCAGTAGTTACTGATACCGTTAATCCAAGATGTAGTATTGTTTTCATACACCTGTGTTAACTGTCCTGATGGAATATTATTGTTACCAGCAGTACCATAACTGAAACGAAGTTTCAAGTCATCAAGCCATTTTGATGTACCCTTCATGAAAGGTTCTGAAGATATACGCCAAGCAGCTGCTGCTGATGGAAAATATCCCCAGCGGTTTTCTTTCGAGAATTTAGAAGAAGCATCTGCACGGAATGTAGCGCTTAAAAGATACTTATCCTTGAAATTGTAGTTAGCACGTCCAAAGAATGATAACAATTTATCGTCAGGATAATAATAATCCCTAATCATATAAGGGGTACCCTGTGTTGAAAGTCTCCATGCGTCTTCTGCCATGTAGTTTACAGGGAAACCGTGAATAATGTTTGTGTTTACCCTTTCTTTATTTATGATATACTCTTGGCCCAACATTAAGTTAAGACTATGGTCTTTACTATTGAGAAGCTTCTTGAAATCATAACTAATAGTGTTTGTATTGCGGAAGCTATGACGGTCTGTCTGCTGAAGCTGTGTAGCAGGCATATTCTGATTTTCACTTGCAGGTACATTCTTTACATAATATGTAGTAGTACCCCAGAATCTCTTGTCGTAGTTTGATGTGAGGTCGTAACCGAATTCTGTCTTTGCAGTAAAGTTGTCAAATATCTCCCAGCCGAAATCACCGGCTAAGTTAAGATTCTTTCTGTTCTGCAAACGGTCGTTGTCATAAACAGACTGTACTGGATTATATAAGTTACCAAGGTCGTCGTCGCCAGAACCTGAATCTGAATTTAGGTTATTTATAGGGAATGGTGTATAGATTACAGAATACTTCAAACGTTTATCTGAATCGTATGTACTTGTAGCGTCATTGGCACCACCACCACGAACATTAGTCATAGAATATCTAGCTTGTAAATCAAAAGTAGTATTCTTTGTTGGTTTGGTGTTTAACTTCAAAGAGAAGTTATCGCGCTTGTAGTTACTTCCAAGCATAATTGCTTTATCATTCATGTGGGCATAGCTGAAAGCATACTTCAATGCATCTGTTCCACCATTGATATTGACGTTGTGGTTGAAGGTGTGACCAGTGCGACCGAATGTTATGTCCTGCCAATCGTTGGTTGCAACATTATCATATAGGTCTAGATCCTGGTATGAACCAAAGAACTTTTCATAGTTAGATATAGATTCACCACTCTTCAATTGTGCAAGTTCATATTGCCATGTAGTGTAGTCTCTAGCGTTAAGAACATCTAGCTTTTTAGCTATTTTCTTAAAACTGTAATAGGCGTTATAGCTAACTTTAACTTTACCGCTTTTACCGCTCTTTGTTGTTACTAGAATAACGCCGTTGGCACCACGTGAACCATAGATGGCTGTTGAAGATGCATCCTTTAAAACAGTGATGTCTTCAATGTCATTTGCAGGAATATCACTGATACTTTCAACAGGGAAACCGTCTACGATGAATAATGGTTCGTTGCTCTGTGTGATAGAACCACCACCACGCACGCGAATCCTCATTTCAGCATCAGGCGAACCCTCTGTTGTCATGATTTGCACACCTGCCATTTTTCCTGTTAACGCTTCTGCTGCGTTAGCTACAGGAACGGCTTGCAGAGCCGCACTGCTTACTGTGGCAACAGATCCTGTCAAGTCTTTCTTCTTCACAGAACCGTAACCGATTACGACGACATCGTTAAGGCTTGTCGCCTCATCGTCAAGAGTTACTTTTAAAGAGTTTTTTCCTGCAACATTTACGACTTGTGGTTTCATACCAACATATGAAACTTTAATTTTCTTAGTGTTGCCTTTTAGATTTAGTGTAAAGTTACCGTCAATGTCGGTTACACCGCCATTACCTTGTACACCCTGTTCCATAACAGTTGCACCGATAATTGGTTCACCGGAATTGTCCTTAACTGTACCTTTGATAGTTTGCGCTGACAAGCTTCCGACGAATAACGACAGAAAGCAGACTAGCACAATTCGAAATTGTTTCAAGTTACCAGACATACGTTTTTTATTTTATTAGATTAGTAAAAATTCACATTCACAAAAGTAATGAAAATATATTAATTATCAAAATAACAAATTGACAATTATATATGAAAAATTGTTAAGTCGTTGATTATTAGGTCTATAAGTATGATATTTTTTTGATAATTAATTATGACTGAAACAAAAAAAGAACTAACCTTTATGGTTAGTTCTTGTATGTGTAAAATGTTTGTAATGGTAAAAACTCACTATTTTAACATTCCCTTTTTCTAGTGTTTACTTTCGTTGCCTCACTAATTTATTTCCTGTGTTAATTTTCTACAGGTAAATTACTTTGTTCCATTTCAAGACTTGCCCATACAAATGGTCCTACACCTTTTGCGTCATTGTCGCGTATAGGTTCTGAAATGTAGTATTCAAAGCTACCGTCACGTTTGTAGTTAGGTGTTTGTACGTATTTGTTAGGACCAGGACCTAGACCGCTTACAGAACAACATTTTGTCAGACTTATTGTCTTGTCGGCATTTACACGTACAAATTGTTTCAGTATTCCGTTGTATGCCGTTATACCTGCTTTTTGAAAATCTGCAGGAAGGTATCCTTTGCGTACTCCTTTTAGAAGAACGTATGTGAACATAGATGATGCTGTGCTCTCAAGATAATTCTTGTCGCTATTCACATCCATGACATCATACCATACACCGGTATTCTTATCTTGATATTTCACAACTGCTTTCATAGCTTTGTTTAGCAGTTGAATAACTTCACCGCGTCGTGCATAGTTCTCTGGAAGCACATCAAGAACTTCTGTCATAGCCATAACATACCAACCAAGGGCACGAGCCCATGTGTGTTGACTTTGTCCGTTGTCTTTGTTTGCCCAGAATTGTGAGTGAGTTTCATCCCATGCGTGTTTCCACAAACCTGTAGATTCGTCATAAGTACGCTTATCGGTCTTTATAATCTGATCTACTGCGTCATCAAAATATTTATTAGCTTTCTTTGCGCTCATGTTTTGTGCTGCATAAGCTGTGTAGTATGGTAATCCCATGAATATGCCGTCTAGCCAAACTTGATTTGCATAAATTGCTTTGTGCCACCAGACTCCCTCTTTCGTACGTGGTTGGTATTCTAATTGCTTGAATAAAGTCTTTAAAGCCTTATCTACATTCTTTTCAGGTTGTAGATTATTCATTCTAAGTATGAACTTGGCTGTACGAACGTTATCAAGATTGAAGTCTTTATATTCATATCCAGTAATATTACCTTCTGTGTCTATCATCTTTGCTGGATACTCTTTCAGATAATTCAATATTTCTGTATTCTTGTATCTCTCATAAGTATCAAGCATACTTTCTTGCTCTATTCCCATAACGTAACTCCATTTGGGTTTGGTAGAGAAATCAAGAAGGTATGGATGAGCAGTTCTTTTCATTTCTGATGCAACCAGCCATTCACTATAGTTCTTGAAAGGTTTATCAAGCAATACTAATGAACCGTTGATAAAAGTGTTCTCAATATTTATATCATGACTTTTACCCGTACGCATGATATCTTGATCTTGCACACCATTAAATGTGCAGTTCTTAACATTTATATTATATATATTGTCGGCATCGTCTAGTCCGTTGAGTAATATGCCATATTTGCTTTTTTGGCATGTTACATTTTCCATATATACATTCCTGACTGTAGGGTTGAAACCGCGCTTTGCAGCTTCTTTTGGCTCATAATTCAGGTTGATACGCAATACGGCTTCACGGCATTGTCCTACTTCTACATTACGCATATATATATTTTCGGTCAATCCTCCACGACATGAATTTGTCTTTATGCGCAATACGCGTTCCAAGTTTGGTGAGTCCATTTTGCAGTTTTCAACAAACACGTTGTTGCATCCGCCAGAGATTTCTGAACCAATAACAACACCTCCGTGTCCATCTTCCATCACGCAGTTTCTTACAATGATATTCTTGCTTGGAATATCCCATTTTCTTCCGTCTGAATTTCTTCCGCTCTTTATGGCAATGCAGTCGTCACCAGTATGAAAATTACAGCCCTCTATTATTACGTCTTCACAGCTTTCTGGATCACAACCGTCGCCATTAGGACCATTATTCCAAACTTTAACACCCTTTACAGTGATGTTTTTTGATAGCAATGGATGCATAACCCAGAATGGAGAGTTGATCATAGTAACATTTTCGATAAGAATGTTTTCACATTTATATAGGTTGATTAGTTGCGGACGCATTCCTAATCCCTTCATGTTGCGTTTCTCAATAGGAGTTCCGTTTTCTACAAACTCAAATAATTTTGGTCTGCCTACATTTTGATTTTCTGTGATTTTCTCTTTTGCTTTGAACCAATCTTTTCCGCACATCTTCCACCATGTATTCACGCTTCCGTTGCCATCGATAGTACCTTCACCTGTAATGGCGATGTTCTTTTCTCCATAAGCATATATGCATGGTTGGTAGTTCATGCAGTCCATACCTTCCCAACGTGTTTTTACAATAGGGTAGAGGCTTGTATCAAACGCAAAAATTATATGTGCATCTTTCTCAACAACAAGATTCACATTGCTTTTTAGCGTAATTGCACCTGTATTCCATGTACCGGAAGGTATTATTACTTTTCCTCCGCCAGCTTTAGAACATACAAGAATCGCCTTGTTAATTGCAATCTGATTCTTAGCAGCAGAAAGTTTAGATCCTGCTCCATACTTTGTGATTATAAAACTCTGGTTTGGAAACTCTGGCTGTTTCACTCTTTGTTCAATCTGTTTATATGCATTGTCATTCCATCCTTGCGCAGCAATAGCGATAGGACATAATAGCAGTGCAAACAGAATCATTTTAAAACATCTCATGATATAAATTGTTTATTCTATTATTTTTTTGATTTAAATTTTTAAGTAGTGAAGACATTTTTAAAAACTGATTGTATGTCTTCACAGACATAATCTGTTATAATCGAAATGTCTTTTTTGCATTTTCACAATGCAAATATAAAACAAATATATTTATTTAATGCTGAATATTCGTTTAAAATATATTATTTTTTATCAAGTTGCTGATTTATAATGGATTAGGAAGAGAATAAAAAACTAAATAATACACCTTGTGTGATAGAAAATGGAAGTGAAAAATAATTCATTATATTCAATATTGTGTTAAATACTGAATTTATATGTTACAAAATTTGTTTTTTCAATTTATATAATTTATATTTGCCACAAGTTTTTAAGATTTAGTTTTTTACTAAATCGCCCTTGAGGTTGGATGCATCCTGCGCCAACCTCTTTTTTTTTATTGTTAAAAATTTGCCCGTACCGAATATATATTTTATCTTTGTAGCAATTAATACTTTAAAAGCAATAAAAAACAATTCGCCTATTGAAGCAATTTTACTTGGAATTTAAAACATTTACAAGATGAAAAATCTAGCCGTTATGACTGATGAAGAGTTGGCATTGTCTTATGTCAATGGTGACAACAGGGCGTTTGACGAATTGTTATTGCGCAATCAGTCTAAAATATTTTCTTATATTCTGTTCGTAGTCCGTGATCGCGATATGGCGAATGATATTTTCCAGGAGACTTTTGTTAAAGTGGTTGTTAAGCTTCAACAAGGTAAGTATGTTCCAAGTGGAAAATTCTCAGCATGGGTGCTGCGTATAGCGCATAACGTGATAATGGATCTTTATCGCGGACAGAAGTCACAAAAAATTATTGATGCTGTTGATGACAACGATCTTTCAAATATAGCCAGCAATGATGTGATTATCGGCAATGTCGAAAGTCAGTTTGTGAATACTCAGGTTTTGAGTGATGTTAGGAAAATGATGAATCTACTTCCTACTACTCAACGTGAGGTTGTCTACATGCGCTATTTTCAGCAGATGTCATTCAAAGAAATTGCCGATACCACCAACGTTAGTATAAACACAAGTTTAGGACGCATGCGTTATGCCATTATAAATTTGAGAAGAATGGCAAGGGAACATGACGTAGTCCTTCAGCTTATTTAAATATTCCTCAGTGACTTTATCGTTGATATCGGGTCTGAACTTTTGAATACGTAACTTCCGCTTACCAACACATTAACTCCTGCTTTTACTAGTATAGGAGCAGTTTCTGCGTTTACGCCTCCATCAACTTCGATAAGTGTATTTGTTCCAGCTTCGTCTATCATCTTGCGAAGTCTTTTCACCTTTTCAATGGTATTCTCTATAAACGTCTGTCCACCGAAACCTGGATTTACGCTCATCAGTAATACCATGTCTACGTCGCCGATAATGTCTTCAAGCATGCTTACTGGCGTTGCTGGATTTAAAGTTACAGCAGCCTTCATACCTGCATTGTGAATTTGTTGTATTGTACGATGTAGATGCGTGCAAGCCTCATAGTGCACGTTCATCATCATTGCACCAAGTTTTGCTGTTCGCTCAATATATTTTTCAGGATGCATAATCATGAAATGTACGTCAAGCGGTTTCTTGCATATTTTACTTACAGCTTCGATAATAGGGAAACCGAAAGATATGTTTGGAACAAACTCGCCGTCCATAACGTCCAAATGCAACCAGTCTGCCTCACTTTTGTTAATCATTTCTATATCTTCCTTTAAGTTCAGGAAGTTTGCCGACAACAATGAGGGCGATACCAATGTATTCATCTTCAAGTGTTTTAAAATATTAGTTAAGACAGAACACCTCTTGTTTGCCATTTACCGTTATCACCCGATAGGTATAGGCGATCTGCCTTATAATATTCAAAGTCTTTTCAGATGGTTGGGCTTCTTTTTGAGTAAAATACTTCATAGGCACTCTGCTTTTATTATTAATATATTATTGAAACGCACCATATCTTGTATTATTGTGCTATTAATAATAAAATATCGCCTATAGTGTGACATATCTATTTACATTATTACATATAATAGCTTTTACGTTTCGTTTATTAGTTTTCAAGCTGAAATATCACTTGTATAGCTACTCTGATATCAGTATATTTAAGGCTTTGTTCGTACTGCAAAATAAGCTAATAAATATTTTTATTGTATTTTTTGTTTCGATTTGTTTGCAGAATAAAAAAATATCAGTATATTTGCAACCGAAACAATTAAATAAAAGCAAAATGAATAATATGATATCTACATCATGGTGGTGGCGTTACTCGAGATTAAACAAGTCGTGAGTTACGAAGCCGTGTGGATATATATATTAATGATATACAAAGAGGCCTGTCGTTCTTACGACAGGTCTTTTTTTGTTTTAACAACATGTAATGACAATATAAAAAATATACGATTATGGCAATGAAGGACATTTTAAACCGCATGCTCAATCATGAAGAGTTGACGCGCGAAGAAACTAAAAATATCATTCTTGGTATCACGAAGAGTGAATATCCTGAAGAACAGATAACAGCTCTTCTTACAGGATTGCAGATGAGAGGTGTTACTGTAGACGAATTGTTGGGCTTCCGTGATGGTATTCTTGAAACAGGAGTTCCTGCTATTCTTGATTGTGACCGCTATATTGATGTAGTTGGTACTGGTGGTGACCGTAAGAATACATTCAATATTTCAACCACTTCATGCTTTGTTATTGCCGGAGCAGGATATAAGGTGGCTAAACATGGTAACTTTGCAGCAACTTCAGTGAGTGGTGCATCTAATGTTATTAAGAATCATGGTGTTGAGTTTACTGATGATTTAGATAAACTTAATCGCTCAATGGACGAAGCTAACATCGTTTACTTGCATGCTCAACTCTTTGCAAAGGCAATGAAGTTTGTTGGTCCTATCCGCAAAGCATTGCAATTTCCTACAGTGTTCAATCTTCTAGGTCCTTTGGTTAATCCTTCACAGCCACAATGCCAACTTCTTGGAGTTGCCAATCTTGACCAGATGAGATTGTATAATCAGGTTTATCAGAAGATAGGTATTGACTACGCAATCGTTAACAGTATAGATGGTTATGACGAGATTTCGCTAACAGGAGATTTCAAAGTGTCTACAAATGGCTATGAAAAGATATTCTCACCTTCTGATTTAGGCTTTAGAATTGCTAAGCCTGATGAACTTAAAGGTGGTGCCACAGAGTTGGAAGCGAAGGAAATATTCGATGCAGTGATTGAAAACAGAGCACTCGATGCCCAGAAGAATATTGTACTTGCAAATGCTGCATTTGGTATTCAAGTAATGGAAAAGGGCAAGAAGAGTATTGAAGAATGTATTGATATTGCCCGTGAAAGTATAGACAGTGGTGCTGCTCTTTCTACATTTAAGAAGTTTGTTGCACTTAATTCTTAACGAAATAGTATATATAATAATATGGATATTCTTGAAGAAATAGTAGCTCATAAGCGCATAGAGATAGATCAGCGTAAGCAGTTTATCTCTCCACGTCAATTGTATGGAATGGTAGCCGCGAAGTTACAAGATGCACCAGCTACAACAGTAAAGTTTGCTACATCATTAATGGAATCAGAAACTGGTATCATTGCCGAGTTCAAGCGTATGTCTCCAAGTAAGGGATGGATAAACAAGGACGCAAAGTCTTCAATTGTTCCTTTGTCTTATCAGAAGAATGGCGCGACTGCACTTAGCATATTAACCGATACTGACTATTTCGGAGGCTATGACGAATTTATTCAGGATGCAAGAGCTACCGGTGTAACAATACCTATATTATATAAGAACTTTGTTATCGACGAGTATCAGCTTTTTCAGGCGAGTTTCTGTGGAGCTTCAGCTGTATTATTAATTGCTGCATGCCTTAGTAAAGTAGAATGTAAATTCCTCATGTCGTTGGCGCATGAACTTGGACTTGAAGTGCTTTTGGAAATGCATGATCGTCATGATCTGGAATATGCAGAATTGCAACCAGATATGTATGGCATAAACAATCGTAATCTCGGCAGCTTTGTGACAGATGTCAACAACAGCTTTAAAATGGCTGAAGAGTTGCCTGCTGACGTATGCAAAGTGAGCGAAAGTGGAATTGACAATCCTGAGACATTGAAGTCATTAAGAGAAGCTGGATATAATGGCTTCTTGATGGGCGAGTGCTTTATGAAGACGTCTGATCCAGGAGAAGCTTTGAATAAATTTATTTCTAATCTATAAAGACGAGTATATGATAATAAAGGTTTGTGGAATGCGCAATGCTGACAATATACGTCAGGTGTCAGAACTGGACATAGACTTGATTGGCTTTATATTTTGGCAGAAATCAAGTAGATATGTGCGCATGATATCAAGTAAGGCTGGTGTACTCCCAGATTATAGTACGGAGCGTTTTCGTCAACTTTCAGAAGGAAAACCTATCGTAACGACAGAGAATAAGCCAAAACGTGTAGGCGTTTTTGTTGATGATATGCCTCAGAACATCGTTACTCGCATCTATAATTATAATCTTGATTATGTGCAGTTGCATGGCAATGAGAGTGTGGTTATGATAGATAATCTAGTAAAGACAGTTGATCCGGATATCCACAAGAATATAAAAATAATAAAGGCATTGAGTATAAATACTCCTGAAGATATAGACCGATATAAGGAATATGAGGGACATGTTGATTTGTTTCTTTTCGATACAAAATGTGATACAGTAGGTGGTGGTGGCAAACATTTTGATTGGTCAATGCTTGAGCGTTATGATGGAGAAACTCCGTTCCTACTTAGTGGCGGAATAGGCCCTGAAGACGTGGAACAGATAAAAAACTTCCATCATCCAAAGTGTGTTGGTATAGATATTAATAGCAGATTTGAGACTGAACCGGCAATGAAAGATGTAGATCTTTTGCGTACATTCATCTCACAGTTAAAAGGCGTATGAATAAAATTAATAAACTTTTCAGTGAAGTAAAAGACCGCAAGTTGCTCTCTCTTTACTTTTGTGCAGGTTGCCCAACTCTTGATGGTACCGCTGATGTGATAATGACTTTGCAGAAGCGAGGTATTGACATGATTGAAGTTGGTATCCCTTTTAGCGACCCTCTTGCTGACGGTCCGGTAATTCAGTCGGCTGCAACAAAAGCACTAAAAAATGGAATGACTCTTAGTAAGTTGTTTGCTCAACTCGCCGAAATCAAGAATCAGGTGACTATTCCATTGGTTATGATGGGCTATCTCAATGTCATCATGTACTATGGCATAGAGAATTTCTTTAAGAGTTGTGTCGAAAGCGGAGCAAGTGGTTGCATTATCCCAGATCTTCCTTTCAAGGATTATCTTGAAGTGGTGAAGCCTATTGCTGATAGATATGATATACGTGTAATCATGATGATCACTCCTGAAACAAGTGAGGAGCGCATCCGCTTCATAGATGATAATACTGATGGATTCATTTATATGGTAAGTTCAGCTAGTATCACTGGTGCTCAGAGTAATTTTAATGATGACAAAGTAGCTTATTTTGAGCGCATTAATGCCATGAATCTAAAGACTCCACGCATGATAGGATTTGGAATAAGTAATAAACAGACTTTGGATAGTGCACAGAACAATGCTTCGGGCGCAATCATTGGAAGTAAGTTTGTTACCTTACTTAATGATACTGGCAGCCCAGAGGTAGCAATAGATAAACTGTATGATGCTTTAAAGAAATAAGATATGAATAAACCAGATAAACAAGGATTCTACGGACAGTTTGGTGGTGCCTATGTTCCGGAGATATTATATAAATGTGTACACGATCTTCAGGATGCGTATATTCCTATTATAGAGAGCAAGGAGTTTCAAGATGAATACAACCAGTTGCTGAAAGATTATGTTGGTCGTCCTTCTCCTTTGTATTATGCAAAGCGAATGAGTGAGAAGTATGGTTGCAAACTCTATCTTAAACGTGAGGATCTTAATCATACCGGTGCTCATAAGATAAACAATACAGTCGGTCAGATTCTTATGGCAAAAAAGATGGGCAAAAGTCGTATTATTGCCGAAACAGGAGCTGGACAGCATGGTGTAGCCACTGCTACCGTGTGTGCACTGATGAATATGGAATGTGAGATATTCATGGGTAAGACAGATGTTGAGCGCCAGCATACCAACGTAGAACGTATGCGCATGTTGGGTGCTAAAGTACATCCTGTCACAACAGGAAACATGACCCTTAGTGATGCTTGTTCCGAGGCTATACGTGACTGGTGCTGCCATCCTCAGGATACTTTCTATATTGTCGGTTCTACAATGGGACCACATCCTTATCCTGATATCGTTGCAAGAATGCAGAGTGTGATATCAAAGGAAATTAAATGGCAGCTTCAAGAGAAGATAGGCCGTGATTATCCTGATTATCTTATCGCTTGTGTTGGTGGAGGTTCTAACGCTGCGGGTACAATATATCATTATATTGATGACTCACGTGTGAAAATGGTCCTTGCTGAAGCAGGTGGCCATGGAATAGATACAGATTACACTGCTGCTACAATGCAATGCGGTACAGAGGGTATTATTCATGGTGCTCGTACGCTTGTCATGCAAACTGATGATGGACAGATTAAAGAGGCATTCACAATCAGTGCAGGTCTTGACTATCCTGGTATCGGTCCAATGCATGCACAACTTGCCAAAAGCGGTCGTACAAAGGTGTTTGCTATTAATGATGATGAGGCTATCTATGCAGGATATGAACTTACCCGAATGGAAGGTATCATACCAGCAATAGAGAGTGCACATGCTGTGGCTACACTCAAAAAGCTCACATTCAAACCTGATGATATTGTTGTGTTGACAGTCAGTGGTCGTGGAGATAAGGATGTGGAGACATATCTAAATAATAAGAAAATGGCTAAAGAATATGGAGATTTTTAATTATACTACACATACCGAGAAGATTCTTGCCGATCTTTATACACCTGTTGCTGTGTATATGAGGTTGCGCGACATCTATCCTCAAAGTGCATTGATGGAGAGTTCTGATTATCACGGAAATGATAATTCCAGAAGTTTCATCGGCATTCATCCAATGGCTAATATTCAAGTTAGTCATGGTGTCATCCGCAGCACTTACCCTGACGGAACAGTTGATGAAACTATTATCGACACATCTGTAAAGGGTAGGGCGAAAGATGCTGTTGCCGATGCGATAAATAATTTCATTGGTCATTTTAAAGTTGAAGGCGAAGGTAAGGATTTCTGTGGTTTATATGGCTATACCACTTTCAATGCCGTTCGCTATTTTGAAGACATTGATGTAAAGGATGCGACAATGGATAAGAACGATGCTCCCGACATCTATTATATAATGTATAGGGATGTTATCGTCTTTGACCATTTCAATAACAGTATGCAGATTATAAGTCTTTCAGATGATTCTTCTGCTATTGCTGACATCCTGCGTGCTATCAACAAGCAGAATATAAAGCCATATAGTTTCAAACCTGTTGGTGATACAACTTCAACTCTTACCGATGATGAGCATAAGGCTAATGTGCGCCGTTGCGTGAAGCATTGTTTGCGAGGAGATGTATTCCAGATTGTCATTTCTCGTCGTTTCATACAGAAATACGAGGGCGATGATTTCAAACTCTATCGTGCTCTGCGCTCTATCAATCCAAGTCCATACCTGTTTTATTTTGATTTCGGAGGTTTCCGCATATTCGGTTCGTCTCCTGAAACTCATAATCGCATTGTTGGTGACAAGGCTTATATCGACCCTATTGCTGGAACAACAAAGCGTACTGGTGATACAGAACAGGACAGAAAGAATGCAGATTTTTTGCGTAACGATCCAAAAGAGAATGCCGAACATGTAATGTTGGTTGATTTGGCACGTAATGATTTAAGTCGTAATTGCCATGACGTGAAAGTTGATTTCTATAAGGATATGCAGTTTTATAGTCATGTGATTCATCTTGTAAGCCGTGTTAGCGGAACGCTTAACGAAGGTGCAAACAGCATCAGAGAGTTTATTGATACTTTCCCTGCCGGAACATTGAGTGGTGCTCCAAAGGTGCGTGCCATGCAGATCATTTCAGAATTGGAACCGCATAACAGGGGAGCTTATGGTGGTTGTATTGGTTTTATCGGACTCACCGGTGAACTTAATCAGGCAATCGTAATACGTACTTTCATTAGCCGTAATGGTGAGTTATGGTTTCAGGCTGGAAGTGGCATTGTTGCCAAGAGTAATGATAATTATGAGTTAGAAGAGAGCAGCAATAAGTTGGGCGCATTGGTAAAGGCAATTCATATTGCCGAAAACCTGTAGTTGATACTTTATTGTTGAATCTCTATTTATATTAATTTTTATGAGTGAATATTATAATGGAATAGAAACTTCTGCTGATACTATAAAGGTTGATGGCAAGAAGGTTGTTATCATTGATAACTATGATTCATTTACATATAATCTTGCGCACCTTTTAAAAGAGTTGGGCGCTGAAGTTACAGTGTATCGTAATGATAGGTTTCAGTTGAATCAACTTGAGACATTCGATAAGATTATTCTCAGTCCAGGGCCAGGTGTTCCTTCTGAGGCTGGTTTACTTCTTGATGTTATCAAGCATTATGCAGGACGCAAGTCTATATTAGGAGTATGTCTTGGTCATCAGGCTATTGGTGAGGCTTTTGGAGCCAACCTTATTAACCTTGATGAGGTTTATCATGGTGTAGCAACTCCGATAACACAATATGGAAATGATAAAATATTTGCAGGACTTCCAAAGCGTTTTGATGTTGGTCGTTATCACAGTTGGGCTGTAGATAAAACAGGATTCCCTGATAGTCTTGAGATAACTGCTTTAAGTGATGATGGCTGCATAATGGGATTGAAACATAAGCACTATGACATCCATGGCATACAGTTTCATCCTGAGAGTGTGCTTACTCCCGAAGGCAAAAAGATTGTAGGTAATTGGCTTGATATGTAATATATTAAAAATGGCAAACCTGTTAATCGCTCATAAGCGTTAGCAAGTTTGCCATTTTAATATGTTTGCTGCTTTATTTAAACAGTTTCATCACGTTCTCCACAACTGGTGCCATGTCGTAATATTTATATTCAGCAAGTCTGCCTCCAAATATTACGTTGCTTTCGTTTACTGCCAGTGCACGATATTTCTCAGCGAGTTCGTTGTTTATCTTATCGTTTACTGGATAATATGGTTCCATTCCGTCTTTCCATTCTGTGGAATATTCTTTTGATACAACCGTCTTTTTACAGTCATATACCTTTTGCCCGAACATCTCGAAATGCTTGTGCTCAATCACGCGTGTGTAAGGCACTTCTGCTTCGGTATAGTTTATCACTGCATTTCCCTGATAGTTAGGCTTGTCGATGATATCCTGTTCAAATTTTACGGTACGGAAGTTTAGTTTTCCGTATTTGTAATCATAGAATTCATCAATCTGTCCTGTGAAAACCATTTTGCCGAAACTGTATACGTCATTTTCAAGTGCATCATTGTTTGATGCGTCAAGAGTGAAACTTCCGTCTTCGTTTTTATTGACATCGTTTCTTAAATCAAAGAAATCAATGTTTTTATGACATTCCACGCCATCTAGTAATCCGTCAATAAGTTTATTATAACCTCCTATAGGAATACCCTGATAGGTGTCGTTGAAATAATTATTGTCGAAAACCATGCGTACAGGTAGTCTTTTAATGATGAAAGCCGGCAGCTCTGTGCATTTCCTTCCCCATTGCTTCTCGGTATATCCCTTGATAAGTTTCTCGTATATATCTTTGCCGATAAGAGTTTGAGCCTGTTCTTCAAGATTTCTTGGTTCTGTTGCACCTTCAGCCTTCATCTTAGCCACAGCTTCCGCTTTCTGCTCATCAATTTTTGCCTGAGCTTCATCCGGTGTTGTTACTCCCCACATCTGGTAAAATGTGTTCATATTGAAAGGCAAGTTATAAAGTTTACCCTTATAATTTGCTACCGGAGAGTTTGTGTATCTATTAAACTCAACGATTGAGTTCACGAAATCCCATATATCTTTATTACTCGTATGGAATATATGTGCGCCATATTTGTGTACGTTTATACCTTCAATATTCTCGCAATATATATTTCCTCCAAGTTGAGTACGCTTGTCAATCACTAGACATTTCTTGCCTTGTTTCTTTGCCATGTGGGCGAATGTCGCTCCAAAGAGTCCGGAACCGACTATAAGGTAATCATATTTTTCCATTACAGATTATTGTTTATCTTGCTATCAAAATAACTGATTTGTTATAAAGATTTTATTGTTTCTTCAGCGAGCCCAGTAAGTGCTGCAATTTGTTCATAGGGCATTCCCTTGGTTTTCATGTTCTTGGCAACCTTAGCTATGCCTTCTTGCAATCCTTCCTCTTTACCTTCAAGCCATTGACCACTCATCACAGCCAATGTATCACGATATTTTTTAATGCTCTCGTCGTATTTGATGCGGTCAGCCTTACTCATTGACGCGATGTCAACAATCTGCTCAAGTTTCTTGAATACCGATTTCTGTGCCTTGAATGGCAATCTGTTTAATGTTTCCATATTCTTTAAAACATAAATCCAACGTTCAAAATCATTATCACATTCTTCCTCTTCTTTTTTGAAAGAAGGAAGCTCTAAGAAGATGAAACGCATTTTATCACTGAACAGTTTATGCGTTTCTTTGTTCGCCAATATGATGTCTCGGCGCATTGCCTCTACTCCCTGTTCTAGGTGGAAGTTCATAAAGAACACTCCATATACAGCCTTTACCTCATATTTCCACGTCGTCCCTTTCTCACCCTGTCGTGCAATTGCGTTTGAAAGGTAATAGAGGGCACGATCCTTGAAAAAAGGTTGTGACTTGTTCTGCATCTCGACTATTATCTTTTCACCTGTCACGGTCTCGCAATACACATCGTAAATCAAAGAACGATCGTCTTCTGTTACGCCAAGTTGTTCCTTGTCTAGGAACTGTATATCTGTTATCTCACGTTCGCCGATTAATAAGTCATTTAGAAAGTCTATCAACAGGTCTTTTGTTATTTCCTGTCCGAAGATCTTTTTGAATCCCATGTCGGTAAACGGGTTAATGAATTGATACTTCTTTCTACCTTCTGTTGTTTCCATTTCTGGTCTATATAGATTATGTATGTTATATCTTATGCAAAGGTAGTGCAAGTCGAACACAAAACAAAATAAATTTATTTATTTTTTTTTGTTTAGATGTAGCCTACCTTATACAAAGTTACTGCAAATGAGTGAAAAAACAAAGGAAATGAGTATTTTTCTTCCTTATGTTGACTACATGCTATATTCGATTATATCTTGTCTGATTCTGTAGGAAACACATAGAAATGGCGATCTTTGATGAAATCAATCATCCATTGGTCCACTTCCACGTGGTTGTCAAGAGCCTTGATAGAAAGAGAGTGATGTCCTTTCGAAATATTTATAGGGAATAGTAATACAGCCTGTCCTCTTAGCACATTCTGTTTCCATTGTTCCGAACGATCTTCCTCCTTATATGATTTCACGGTGTAATCCTTTCCGTCAATGCTTATAGCAATACGAATATCTCCGTCGTCATTAGGATGTGTCGGTATAACAGCCACACGTAGCATTGCTTCAGCATCTCTGTCAGAGTCGAATTCATATTCCAGACAGCCTTCTTTGGGCAAAGCCACAGTGTTCATGCTATGTCCCAATGCCTGAATAGTATATGCGCCAGTCGTAGCCGATGAGTATTGGCATGCATCCATCGCTATGGCATCGCTTATCATTATAGCGTGTCTTTTCGTAACCTCCGATTTCCTTATCGTCTCTCTTGCTATACTGTCAGAGGGCATTATCGGTAGCATTGGAGGATAGAATGCGAATAAATCTCTTGGCATAGATGTCATTGAGTATTTCCACTTACCACCAGCCATTTTGTTATTGTAGTAATCAGTGATGTTCTGAATATCATGATATGCCTCAATGCTTTTGGCACTAGCCAATGTCATAACAGAGTCGCGTGACCAGAGTGTCGCATTTACCTGTCCTGTTGCGAAGGAGCGTGCACGTTGTGCCTCAAGCATCTTTGTCGACATGTCAGCAGAAGCACATACTTCATATTCTATATGTGAAAAATAAGCATCTCTCTTTTCTTTCGCAATAGTCCCCTTTATATCTTCAACAGCTTTCTTAATGTCAGCATAATGTTCAAGATAACGATCCATTTCACCACCAAACTCATTACTGAATTCCGTGTCCTTCATCCACGACATTCCCCTCACGTTGGTTGCTTTGTCAAGTTCTACTTGAGTCCATCCCATGTGCTCTGGCTTACGTATTCCGCAAAGTCTATAGTATTCCAACATAACAGGCAGTAGCTTCTTTCCTGCATTCTCTCCAAACTCTCTTATCAGCCAGTTACCTAGATGACTGTTTATTGTTGATGGCGAAATGCTGTTTATGTTCCAAGCCATATCCATGAACAGTTCTAGCTGATAAGCTGCTGGTTTTGGATTATGAATGTTTACTATCCATTCCTTTCTGGCGTTATTGTCATAAGCCTGTTTCATCTCGCTATACACCAGTCCTGGTTGGGTTGTGCACAACCATAAATAGTCATGTGGTCTGCCCCAATAGCTTAGGTGATAATACACTCCTGCGCCACCGCTGCGTTGTTGTTCGTTTTTCTCTTTCAGACGTGTCATGTAACCATAGTTGTCGTCACACCATAACAGTGTTACGTCTTCAGGTACTTTCAATCCGTTTTCCATTATCTGCAACACCTCTTTGTAAGGCACAAATACCTGTGGAATACGTGTGATATCTTTATTTACGTATTTCTTCAACAGTTCTCTTTGGTCGTCAATAGCTTTCTGCAACCATATCGTTTTGTCCTGCATCGTTTTCACGCCTTCCATACTTCCATCGTGAATACCTCGCATGCCGATCGTGTATAGGTTTTCATATCGTGCCACGTCTTTTAGTCGTTCAGCCCAGTAGTCACGTACATTTTTCCCGTTTGTTACATAGTTAAAGTTGCCTCGTTTTGTCACATCCCATTCGCCTACATTGTTTCTCATCAATGGTTCGCAGTGTGATGTTCCAATGATGATGCCGCAGCTATCAGCCGTCTCTTTATTACCATTTACAAAGTAAAATGGAACAGTTCCGCTGTGCATAGCCGGCCACATCGTGTTAGCGCGCAGTCTCATCAGCAGCTTGAATATCTGTTTGTATGTTTTCGTTCCGATACATCCCGTTGCATTTCCCTTCTCGTATGTCTTCCAGCTCCAAGGTCGCATGCTCCAGTCTTCATCGTTAATGAATATGCCCCTGTATTTTACTGAAGGACTTTGTGTTGTTTTGAAATCATCGTTGATAGTAAGAATGTCTTTATGCTGTGGCTTAGAGTCTGCCCACCATGTCCATGGCGATACACCTGCCATTCTTGATAGTTCAAGTATTCCATAGGCAGTGCCCCTTCCGTCAGAACCAGTAATAAGAATCGTTCCGCTTTTATTCGTTCTTATGTCGAAGCATTCAGTTTTACTCGCAATCTCGTCAACAGGAACGTTCATGCTTTTCAGACTTTTCTTAGTGCTTTTAGAAGCAATATCCAATTGTGTAATCTGTATCTTTGCTGTTGTTGGTGATGATTGCATAGCCTTCATACCAGTAACATCTTTCATGTCAGCTGAAAACATGTCAAGTGCAGTCCTCACCACAAGTTTGCATTTCTTCTGTACGGTATATGTAACCAGATGATGTCCGTCATACCATACAATGTCCCCAGCCATAATGGTCAACGACGATATAATAAGGGCTGTTGCTAGCAAAAGTCTTTTCATTTTAGATTTTTTCTTTAAGTAATAAGTTGTTTATGTTGCGAAGGTACATCAAATGAGCGAAAAATCAAAGAAAATCTAAGCCTTTTTTTAACACAACTGACAAACTTGTCAGAAATTGACATGTAAATAGTTAATTTAGTTTACATTTACTGACGAAAAGTCAGCACTTGTCTAATGGCATATTTGTTGCATTTCTGTTATCGGATATCAAAGCCGAAAAGCAGAGAATCCAAACGAATATATGTTTAACAAAATAATAATTAGGAGGTTTTATTATGTGGTTACCAGTATTACGTACAAACAACAATTGGTTAGACAATGCATTCAATGATTTCTTTGATGACAGTGCAATGAAACGAATGAATTCTACCGCACCTGCAGTTAACGTTAAAGAAGACGAAACGGCTTATACAATGGAAGTTGCAGTGCCTGGAATTAAAAAGGAGTTCTGTCGTGTAAACATCAACGACGATGGTGATCTTAATATTGCCATTGAGAATAAAATGGAACACAAGGAGGAGAACAAAAAAGAGCGTTATCTGCGTCGAGAGTTCTCGTATACGAACTATCAGCAAACATACTCTCTTCCAGACAATGTTAACAAAGAAGGCATTAGTGCAAAGGTCACAGATGGCGTCTTGACAATACAATTGCCTAAGATTGAAAAAGTTGAACAAAAAGTTCAGCGTAAAATAGAAGTTGGTTAATTCATATTCAATGATTGTAATATGTAGAGCCGGGGCTATATTAGCTTCGGCTCTTTTTTGTTTACGTAAGTGTTGCTGTATCCCATCGATGTGTTTCTTTGCTTTACAAAACGGCATTTTCTCCTGCAGATAAAGCAGATTCACGCAGTGAATAATATCTGCGGGAATCCATAAGTTCTGATTCATTGTGAAGGACAATGGCATGGTATAATTACATAATGAAAGTTTAAATAATAACTTTATCATGCCTTTGCAACCTAGTTGCAAGAATATCTTTGTATATTTGCACCACATAAAAAATAGTTTGTATAGATAATGCGATTCATAACAGTCATATTCACAGTTTACATTATGCTGCTGGCAATAGTTCCTTGCCATTGCGATACAGCGAATGGAGATTGCTCGGAAACCAAATTGGTATCTGAGATAACTGCTGACAATCATACAACCTATAAGTATGTGGATTTATGTACGCCATTTTGTCTTTCGTCAGGATGTGTACATGCTCCTATTTTCTTTTTGCCATGTGGCCACGTTGTATTTAATAAGACTGTAGTCGCTATTGATAAAATGTTTGTTTATCAAGATGAAACTCCCGTTGGATATCATGGCACTCTTTGGCATCCGCCAGTAATGTAATAACAGATACTTTTTTTATGAACATCCGCATTTATATCATTATAGATGCGTTGATAAATGTGTCGTTATACATAAAATCTTATGAAATGTTTCAGAAAATAATCGATTATTCAATAAAGAATAAATTGGTTGTTGGCATCATGACGTTAGCCCTTATGGTATGGGGTGGAGTGTCTTTGAGCCAATTGCCGTTTGACTCTACACCGGATATTACAAATAATCAGGTGCAGGTAATTACACAAGCTCCAACACTTGGAGCACAGGAAGTTGAGCAATATGTAACAACACCGCTCGAAATGTCATTTGCTAATATTCCTGATATCATCGAACGCAGAAGTATCAGCAGAAGCGGACTGAGCGTGGTTACGTTAGTGTTTCGTGATAATGTTGACATATACTGGGCACGCCAGCAAGTAAGTCAGCAGATGAAGGAGGCTGAGGAACAGATTCCTTCGGGTGCAGGTAAAGTAAGTCTTGCACCAATCAGTACAGGACTTGGAGAGATTTACCAATACACAATTCATCCAAAGAAAGGCTATGAAAATAAGTTCACCTTGACGGATATACGAACCGTGCAAGACTGGATTGTGCGTAAGCAGTTTGCCGGTACAGAAGGTGTTGCAGAAGTTAATGGATGGGGTGGATATGTGAAGCAGTATGAAGTGGCAATAAACAGTGATCGTCTGGCTTCATTTGGTCTTACCGTGAGCGACCTTTACAATGCCATAGAAAAGAACAATAAAAACACGGGCGGAAGTTATATTGAGCAAGGAAACAATCAATATTTTATACGAGGAATAGGATTGACTCGCACACTGGATGACATCAGACAAATACCTGTGAAGACCGTTAACAGTATTCCTGTTCTTGTGTCAGATGTAGCTGATGTTCGTTTTGGTACAGCTATGAGATATGGCGCAGTAACGAGAAACGGTGAGGGTGAAGTTGTAAGTGGTATCACACTCATGTTGAAAGGTGAGAACTTTCAGGAGGTAATGAAAAACGTGAAGACTCGTATGAATCAGATTCAGAAGAGTCTACCTAAGGGACTTGTGATAGAGCCGTTTATAGACCGCACTCAGTTGGTTGATAGAGTAACGGCAACAATATCACGCAATCTTGTAGAAGGATTGCTGATCGTGATGTTCATACTAGTACTGTTTCTTGGTAATGCTCGTGCCGGACTGGTGGTCGCATCTGTCATTCCACTGTCAATGCTGTTCGCCTTTGGAATGATGAAGGCGTTTGGCGTTGGTGGAAACCTGATGAGTCTGGGTGCGCTGGATTTTGGTATTATAGTTGACGGAGCGGTAATCATCGTGGAATGTGTGAGCGGGTATGTAGCCACGCATGGTGTGAAATTCGGCAGAAAGCGACTCTCACAAGCTGACATGGATAAGATAGTTACCCATAGTGCAGGCAAGATGATGAGCAGTGCTGCTTTCGGAGAAATAATCATCATGACGGTTTATATTCCGCTATTTACGTTGGTTGGTATAGAGGGAAAGATGTTCCGACCTATGGCAATGACGGTATTCTTCGCAGTACTTGGTGCATTCATTCTGTCGCTTACCTATGTTCCAGTAGCCAGTTCGCTTTTCTTGTCAAAGAAAGTCAGTCACAAGGAAAATTTCTCTGACCGCATGATGCACGCTATTCAGCGATTCTATTATCCGATAGTTAGAATGAGTCTTAAACACTGCAAGACGATCATTGTTTCTAGCGTGGCATTGCTGGCGTTGTCTTTACTTATATTCAGTAGGATGGGCGGTGAGTTTATTCCTAATCTTGAAGAAGGCGATCTATGTGCCGAACTGAGTATGAAACAAGGTACATCACTCACTAAAATGATAGAGTCTACTACTGCCGCAGAAAAGATAATAAAGAAGCGATTTCCTGAAGTTAAACAGGTGGTGACACGTATAGGTAGTTCGGAAATACCTACAGACCCAATGCCTGTGGAACGTGCAGACATGATGATTTCACTAAAGCCAAAGAACGAGTGGACGACAGCAAAGACTCAAGCTGAGTTGTCTGATAAGATGGAAGAAGCCATGAGTAAGGTTGATGGACTGAACGTGGAAATGTCGCAGCCGATACAGATGCGTACCAATGAACTGATAACAGGCGTGAAACAAGATGTGGCGATTAATATATATGGTAATAACATAGATTCCCTGGCGAGTATAGCAAAGCATGTGGCAAATGAGATTGCAAATGTTGATGGTGTGGGCACGCCAGTTGTAGAACGAGTTTCTGGATTACCGCAATTACAAGTGATTTATGATCGTGCACGTCTTTCAGCCTATGGTATTTCAATCGATGAAGCCAACAATACATTGCAATCAGCTTTTGCGGGTGCAACAGCAGGATCTGTTTTTGAAGAAGACAAACGATTCGACATTGTTTTACGACTGAATAAAGATATACGTGACAATGTGGAGACATTACAGAATCTTCTGCTCACTGTTCCCGATGGAAGCACAGTTCCTTTATCGCAGGTAGCTGAAATAAAATATGTGAATGTTCCGTCGCAGATTACGCACGACGAAGGACAACGACGTATTTATGTTGGCTTTAATGTGCGTGGGCGAGATGTAGAAAGTACAATCAGTGATATAGAACATAAATTGGATGCAGAACTGAAGTTGCCTACGGGATATCATTATACCTATGGTGGACAGTTTGAAAATCTGAAGGAAGCAAAGGCTAAACTATCTGTTGCTGTCCCTGTGGCGTTAGTCATCATTCTCTTTCTACTATTCATCACTCTTAGAAGCATGCGTGAGGTGCTGATTGTATTCACCGAAATTCCGCTTGCAGCTATTGGTGGCATTATCGCCCTTTGGGTTAGAGGGATGCCTTTCAGTATATCGGCAGGAGTAGGATTTATTGCTCTCTTTGGTGTAGTGGTGCTAAATGGTATCGTACTGATAAATCAGTTTAACGAGTTTGAACGTCAGGGGATATCCGATATCAACCGAAGAATACTAAACGGATGTATGCTTCGTCTTCGTCCTGTGTTGATGACGGCTCTTGTGGCATCACTCGGTTTTCTGCCAATGGCAATCTCTACGGGTGACGGTGCCGAAGTTCAGCGTCCATTAGCAACAGTAGTGATAGGAGGATTAATCATTGCCACGATACTCACGCTAGTGGTTTTGCCGGCAATCTATAAACTGTATTCAAGGAAGAAAAAATAGATATGAAAAGAATAATAATCATTGCACTCGCCATGATGGCGATAGCGCAAGGTATGATAGCTCAGGAGCGCAGAATGACTCTGAATGAAATACTGAAACTGGCTACGGAACGCAATCTTTCATTGCAAAGTTCACGAATAGCTGTTGAGAGAACTCGCGCCATGCAAGGTACTGCTTTTGATTTAGACCCTACATCAGTGAGTCTTTCACAGGACCCGACGAGTGGAGGTAGTCCCGATAATGCAATCACGGTGAGTCAGAGTTTTGCCCTTCCAAGTGTTTACACTGCACGAAAGTCATTGCTCAAAGCTCAGACTGATGTAGAAAGAAGTAGACTGGCGGTGAACGAAAGTGAGTTAAGACGTGAGGTTAGCAAAGCCTTCTATGATTTGCTATATGCTCATGACGTACTTAATATCTATTCACGTCAGAACAGTATTTACAATGACTTTAACCGTGTGGCTGTGGCTAAGTTCAAAGCAGGTGAAACTGGAAGATTGGAGAAGATGAACGCTGAGCGACTGAAGCGTGAAAACGAGATAAAGAATATGAACGCAGAGAGAGATTTCCGCACAGCGCAACTCGTGATGATGAAATGGTTGAATACGGATACGTTAATCGTACCTGTTGATTCTACTGATGACAAAGCAATTTTTCAAAGTAATCCATCTATAGACACACCCCTTCTGATGCTTGCAAAGGCTGATGTTGACGTGGCAAACCGCCAGTTGAAACTTGAAAAGCGAGGGTATCTGCCCACATTATCATTGGGTGCCAGTATTCAGGCTGTTATCAAGGGATTCAATCCTTATAATATAGAGCGACACCCTTATTCAAAAGGCGACTTCATGGGATTTTCTGTCGGAGTGAATATACCATTGGCATTTGGAGCGCAGAAGGCTAAAATGAATGCTGCACGAAAGAATGTAGATATAGCAAGACTGAATGTCAGAAATCAGGAGTATATGCTGCGTAAAGCTTATGAAGTGGCATATAATGACTATCTAAGTGCGCTCAACTCACTGGAGTATTATCAAACAAAGGGAGTGCCACAAGCGCGAGAGATAGAACGTATATCAAAAATAAGTTATGAGAACGGTTCTATAGGTTATATAGAACTGATGCAGAATATGCAGAGTGCTGTAGATGTGTGGAAAGACTATGCTGATGCAGTGTGCAGATATAATAAAACGATTGTGGAATTAAATTATCTGAAAGGAGACAAACAATGAAGAAAGTAAGTAAATATATCGTGATGCTTTTTGCAGTAGCTGCGTTGGCATCATGTGGAAGTGGCAAGAAAGAAAATGTGAATGACAAGAGCAAGACTGAGACTGCAGATAAAGAAGAGACTGATGACGATGAATCTGCAGATGCTGACCCTGCACCAGATCTTAGTAAGATAAACAATAGTGTGAGGATGACTGGTAAATTAGGATTGGATCCTCAGAATCGTGCAGACATTTCGCCTATTGCTGGTGGAGTAGTGCGTAGGATTCTTACGCGTGAAGGTTATCGTGTAGGTCGTGGACAGGTTGTGGCTTATATAGAGAACACTGAGGTTGTGGCTCTTCAACGTCAGTATATCGCCTCTGTGAGTGAGCGATCAGCTGCACGACTAGAGCTGAATCGCCAGCAAATTCTTACAAGTCAAGGGGCTGGTGTTCAGAAAACTCTTCAGCAGGCTGAGGCTTCTTATGCGATAGCCAATGCCAGTGTGATAGGTATAGGCAGACAACTCAAACAGTTGGGCGTGAATCCATCTTCGGTATCGCTAGGTCGTATGACAACATTGATCCCTGTTCGTTCGCCAATCAGCGGTATTGTGGGAAAGATTAATATCAGTATGGGTAGTTATGTGGATATGACGACATCGTTGATGACCGTTGTAAACAATGTAAATCTGCATTGCGATATGAAGGCTTTTGAGAAAGATTTGCCAAAAGTACGTATAGGTCAGATTGTGAACGTATCGCTAACCAATAACCCGAAGGTAAAGTTTCGTGCACGCATTTACGATATCAACTCAACATTTGATGATGGTTCTAAATCAGTCACCGTTCATGCAAAGATCATTAAGCAACCTGCCTCAAAGCTATTGCCTGATATGTTTGTGACTGGTGTTGTTGAATAAAGTATAGTTTGATTCCTTCATGGCTCTGTGTCATATATTGATTGTGGTGCAGAGCAATGAAGAAATTAAATATGATTTATAATAGCATGATTAGGCTACCTGCGGTGATAAACACTGCACCCAAAATAACTTTCATTGTTACCGGTTCTTTTAAGATAAAGAAAGAGAGAATGATTGTGATAACAACGCTTAGCTTGTCAATCGGAGCGACTTGTGATACATTTCCGTTTTGCAAAGCCTTGAAGTAAAAGAGCCATGAAAGTCCTGTTGCAGCTCCAGACAGAACAAGGAATATCCAAGTATGGCTTGTTATCTCTTTTACTTCTCCAAGATGATTACCAATGATAACTATTCCCCACGTGATAACCAATATTATTGTGGTACGGATAGCGGTTGCTAAATCAGAGTTGATGTCTTTAACTCCTACTTTAGCGAAAATTGCTGTCAGTGCAGCAAAGCATGCTGACAATAAAGCATAATATTTCCACATTGTTTTATTTCTTTTTACCCTTACATATCAGGGAGTAAATCAACTATTTGCAAGATATGATGTTGCAAAGGTAGTACTTAATTATTTATCATGGTATGTTTTATTGAATTTTAAATTATTACGATGTTTGCTTGGTAAGGAGTAAGCTGCATCTGTGCCATCATATAGACAATAAATCATAATGAAAGTAAAACGATTGATAGTGTTTGCGGAAACAACAATTTCAATACATAATGTTACAATGTCGTGGCATTTAACTCATTTATTATGAAAATTAATAGTTTCTACAAAAAAAATAGTAATTTTGCCGCTGAATCCTAATTATAGAGTATGAAAATTGTATTAATGGTATTGATAAGTTGTCTTGTAACATGCAAGGCAATTGCGCAAGATGATAGTTTAAAGTATAGTAGTGTTAAAATTGATTCGGTAGATAATACCCATAATCTGAAGCTAAAGCATTTTATAGCTCCCACCATTTGTCTCGGAGTAGGAGTATTGAGCATTGGAAGTGATTGGTTGAATCATCAAACCCACGAAATAAATGAAGAACTCAGTGAAGGCATTGATTCTAAATTTAGTATTGATGACTATTCACAATATGTGCCGGCATTGTCTGTTTACGGATTGAACCTTGTTGGAATAAAGGGTGTTCATGACTTTAAAGACAGAACAATGATATTAGCTATGTCAGCTATTACAATGGGTATCGTTACAAATACAATGAAACGTACAATCAAAGAGATGCGTCCTGATGGAACAACAAATAATTCTTTTCCTTCAGGTCATACGGCTATGGCTTTTATGGGTGCAGAATTTCTGTATCAGGAATACAAGAATGTGTCACCATGGATTGGCGTAGCTGGCTATGCAGTGGCAGCAGGAACTGGATTCTTCAGAATGTATAACAACAGACATTGGTTGAATGATATCTTGGCTGGTGCAGGAATTGGTATATTGAGTACAAAATTATCGTATTGGCTTTATCCTAAAATATTTAAGAATGCAGACTGCAGGAAAAAGAAAAGTAGTTTGCAATTTGTTGCTATGCCATATTATGACGGCAGTGGGGCAGGATGTGCCGGCTTAGTTAGATTCTAATGATAAATTCTAACTCTGTTTGTCACCTTCATGTTATAAATAAACGACAATTTTGTTTATAGTTTCTTACAAATGTTAATCTGTGCAAAAGCACAGTGCCGTTTCTGTATTTGAAAGTTATATTTGTGTACCTTTGTCACTAAATGCAAAATAGCAATATTAGAAAGCATTTTGAACGCATAAATGAAAATTAAAATACTGAAATTTATCAAGTTATATATGGTTCTGGTAGGATGGTTCCTTATTCAGAAACCACTTTTTATGTTGGCTTATTATAAGCGTTTCTCTGACGTTGGCGTTATAGAATGGTTTAGAGTCATGCTGCATGGGTTGCCACTTGATTTATCCATGTCGGGATATCTTTGCGTATTTCCAGGATTGTTGCTCATAGCAGCTATATGGACAAGAAGTAATGTTCTGAAATGGATAGGACACGTATACATGGGAATCGTGGCACTGTTTATTTCTCTTACGTTTTGCCTGAACATAGCCTTGTATGAATACTGGGGATTCCCATTAGATTCAACACCGCTGTTTTATTTCTTCTCGTCACCTTCCGACGCAGTAGCTAGCGTGAGTATGATTACCGTTATCTTAGGTGTGTTATTGGCATTGGCAATAGCCGTTGGCATATTCTATGCTTTGCGCTGGACTTTCCTTGAAAGAAATAAAAAACCACTCGGAAGTGGAGCATATAGGGTGAAGAGTACCGTGTTGATGACAGTGTTGGTAGGACTTTTGTTCCTGCCTATTCGTGGTGGTATCACGGTTTCGGCTATGAATACAGGCGAAGTATATTTCAGCACTGATATGAAACTGAACCATGCAGCGGTAAATCCATTCTTCAGTATCATGGAGAGTTTGAGTCATCAGGAAGATTTCGGTGAACAATATAGATTTATGGATGGCAAGAAGGCTGATAAGCTCTTTGCCAAGATGATTTATACAAAGAGTGATTCCACAAAAGCCGTGATTAACAATGACCGACCAGATGTCTATATTGTTATCCTAGAGAGTTTCTCTGAAGCCGTGATGAAAACCAATGCACTGCCGAATATAAACAAACTAAAGAACGAAGGTATCTATTTCACCAACTTCTATGCCAATAGTTTTAGAACTGATCGTGGCACGTTGGCTATATTAAGCGGATATCCTGCACAGCCAACAATGAGTTTGATGAAATATCCTAAGAAGACAAACGATCTGCCTTCTATATCAAAAAAGTTGGGTAAGGCTGGATATGGTCTGAAATATTACTATGGCGGTGATGCCGACTTCACAAATATGCGCTCCTACCTTACTAGTATGGGATTTGCCGACATCGTTGCTGACGTTGATTTCCCTATTAACGAAAGACTTGGTAAATGGGGTGTGCCTGATCATCTTGTGTTCGACAGACTGGAAAAAGACTTAAAAACCGAGAAGCAGACTAAGCAGCCAATGATGAGAGTGTTGCAGACAAGTAGTTCGCATGAGCCTTTTGACGTGCCTTATCATAAGTTGGGTAACAAGGTGCTGAATGCTTTTGCTTATGCTGATCATAGTGTTGGCAATTTTATTTCATTCCTAAAGAAAAGCGGACGCTGGAAAAAGTCTTTAGTTATCCTTGTTCCTGATCATCTGGGATGTTATCCTGAGGGTATCAGTAATTTTGAGATTAAACGATACCAGATTCCTATGATTTGGCTTGGTGGAGCGATAGACTCGCCACAAAAGATAAATGTATATGGTTCGCAGCAGGATATTGCCGCTACATTACTAGGACAGTTGAAGCTAGATCATTCTGATATAAAGTTCAGTAAGGATATGCTTGACGCTAAAGCGCCACATTTCGCATTCTTCACTGTTCCTGACGCATGGGGAATGGCTACAGCCGACAATCATATTATATATGATAACACATCAAACAAGATAATGTTTAATGAAGGAAAGCGAAAAAGCCTTCTGCTAAACAGCGGAAAAGCATATCTGCAAAAACTATACGACGATATTTCAAAAAGATGATAGCTTTATTATTAGATATTATGCAGGAACTGAAGTCAGCTGATACTTCAGTTTTCCTTACCGTAAACGGTTGCCACAATTCATATTGGGACACGTTCATGTGGTTGGTTAGCGGCAGATTGATTTGGGTACCACTGTATTTATCATTGCTATATGTAATGCTGCGCAACTATTCACCAAAAGTTGTTTTGGGTATATTGGTTACAGTGGGAGTGATAATTCTATTTACTGATAGCTTCAGTTCACATATCATTCGCCCTTGGGCAGCTCGCATGCGACCAAGTAACTTGCAGAATCCTATTTCCAGTATGGTGCATATTGTGGATGGACACCGTGGTGGAAGCTACGGCTTACCATCATCTCACGCAAGTAACACGTGGGGGCTTGTGTTTTTCATGGCTTATCTTCTAAGACGTCATTGGCTTACTGTTTTTCTGGCGGTATGGGCTGTGATTGTATGTTATAGCAGAATGTATTTGGGTGTGCATTATTTTGGTGATCTCGTTGTTGGTACCTTGTTTGGATTAATAGGTTCATCTGTTGTATATTACGTATTTCAGCGACTCAGCGGAAAGAAATATGCACAAGACCTTAAACAGATTTATGTACCGATATGTGTTGGACTTACAACTTTTGTGGCAATATTCATAACAGCTATATTCTATAGAGTATGACAATAGAGCCTATCGCATATTTCCATTCACCGTTTAATTCTAAGTTTGGTATTCCCAGACAAAGCGGTATCATCGGCAGCCTTAAAGGCAGCATCGTTTTTGAACCGAAATACAGAAGCGCTGATGCCATAAGAGGAATGGAAGATTTTGATTACCTCTGGCTTATATGGGAGTTTTCTGCCAATAGCCATGCTGCGTCAAGTCTTATGGTGAGACCTCCACGATTGGGCGGTAACGAAAAGGTGGGCGTGTTTGCAAGTCGCAGTCCTTTCAGACCAAACAGACTGGGATTGTCTTCTGTCAAGATAGATTTTATTGATTACGATGCCAAAAACGGACCGATCATAAATGTTCTTGGCGCAGACCTGATGGACGGCACTCCGATTTATGATATAAAACCTTATGTCACTTATGCTGATTCGCATGATGGTGCAAGATGTGGTTTTGTAGATAAAAACAAATGGACTAAACTGGATGTTGTCATTACTGATGAAGATAGGGCTAAACTTATCCAGGCAGGAATGAATGAAGAGCTGATAGCCGAACTTGCAGAGGTGATCAAAGAAGATCCTCGTCCACAATATCAGGATGATAACGAAAAGGTTTACGGTATGAGTTTTGCCGCACTTGATATTCACTTTGTTGTTAAGTCAGGTAATGCTACACTGGTTTGGTAACTATTTTTTTGCAATTTTGTCCTAATTTTACATGCGTTGTAAAGGTCTGTTTGAAAAGATTTGATTAACTTTGCATGTCATAAATAAAACGGAAAATGAAACCAACAAATAAGTTCAATAAGTATATAGTTTTAGCTCTTGCTGTGGCTCTTTTCGCAGGATGCAAGGGTGGTGATCATAAAAAGGCAAAGGAGAATACTGTTCAGGGAAAGGATATACCTGTAGACAAGGATTTGCGTAGCAAATTAAATGAGTTTGCTACAAAACCAAGAACAAAGGGTAACTTCGCTTTCTCTGTTTATGACCTTACAGCAGATAAGCCTGTTTACGGATATGATGAAAACAAGACTTTACCTGTTGCGTCATGCCTTAAATTGCTTAGCGGTGTGGCAGGACTTCATTTATTGGGTACTCATTATATGTATGCCACATCTCTTTATACCAGAGGAAAAATAGATAATGGTACGCTTCATGGCGATATTGCTTTTAAGTGTGGACTGGATCCACAACTTAACGAACCAGATTTGGCGATGTTTACAAAGCAGTTGGCAAAGAAGGGTATTAAGAAAGTTGACGGCAAACTTGTTGTCGACCTTGTATTAAAAGATCCTGTAAAGAGCGAGCAGCATTGGTATCCTTGGGATTTGTCGTTCTCTAAATATGGTTTGTTCTATAAAGGTTCTCCAAAGGTGATGAAGGCATTGAAGGCAGCATTGCTGAAACAAGGCATTCATTTGGCAGATAGTCAGATTGTCCTTGCCAGAGTTCCGAAAGGCTCAAAGTGTCTTTTCCGTTTCCGTCGTCCTGTAGAACCAGTAATCAGACGTATGTGGAAGAACAGTTCAAATACTCAGGCTACATCATTATTATATACTATCGGTCACCACATCAATCCTAAGGGTGTTCCTACTGTTGTAGGTGTGGAATATCTTAAAAAGTTCCTCAAGCAAGACCTTAAACAGACCAATAAGGCAATTGTTGTTCACGACGGATGCGGATTGTGTATTCACAATCATCTTTCTCCGGCTGTGCTCGTTGCTGTATTGCGCTATGGATATATCCACAAACCTATTCATAAAGTGTTGATGCGTGAACTTTCTATATCAGGAGTCGACGGCACATTGCGCGGTGAGATGAATAGCCCTAAGTTGCGTGGACTTGTACATGGCAAGACAGGAACTCTTTCACATCCTTATGGCATCAGTTCGCTTGCTGGATATTGCACGGGTGGAAATGGACACTTGCTGGCTTTCTCTATTGTAGACAGCGAAATGTCAGTGCTTGATGCACGAGTGTTGCAGAAACGTCTTTGCGAAGCACTCGTGAATAAGAATAAGGATTAACGTGTAGGATAGGTGACAAGTTTAACGTTGTCAAGCTTGATGTCACAATCAGCGTCAATATCTGTTGCCTTATTGCTGTAGAATATTGTAGAATTGGCAATAGTGATGTCGTGAATCATTCCCTTCTCACCATGAGCTGTTATTCCGTTTCTTGCGTCACGGCATATAACATTTGATATGTGAATGTCTTTAAAGTTAGGCACAAAATCCATAGCAACTGCCATGCCCTGCTTTTTGCTTCCTACGTGATTATCAAAATAAGTGGTTTCAAAAACTATAGCGTCGTCTTTTATATCGCTCATATAGATGTTGCTGATATAAATGCTTTCGGTGATTCCTCCGCGTCCTATGGAACTCTTGAAGCGAAGTCCTGTATCAGTTCCGCTGAAAGTATTGTTGTTCACAAAGATATTCATCATTCCACCAGAAAATTCACTGCCTATGACAAACCCTCCATGGGCATGATATACTTTGTTATCCTGTATATTGATGTTCTCGCATGGACCGTTTTCAAGTCCAGCCTTTCCAGCACCACCTTTCATGCATATACCGTCATCACCAGCATCAATAGTGTTGTTTATGATTAGAACGTTGCTACAGTTGCCAACGTCTATTCCGTCCCCATTCTGAGCATTCCAGGGACAGCGTACAGTTACTCCGTCTATAATCACGTTGTTGCATCTTTGAGGAACAATATGGAATTTAGGTGAGTTCTGTATCGTCACGCCTTGAATGAGTACATTCTCGCATGCTGTAAGTCTTATAAGGTGAGTGCGCATGTTCTCTTGTGCTTCGGCTGAGTTAGCAATGTTGTCGAAGTTTTTTAAGTTATATGGATACCATAGTTCTCCATTGGCAGAAATAGTTCCACCCATCAGCTTAAATTGATTCCATTCAGCATCACTAACCTTTGAACGTTTCACGGCTCTCCACCATTTACCATTACCGTCTATAGTGCCTTCACCCGTTATTGATATGTTCTTGCGATTGCTTGCGTTGATACCAGGAGTAGTTTTGTTGTCAGTCGTTCCGTCTTCTGTCTTGAAATGATCTTTCTTGTCAGGCGAAAGCAGTATCATGGCATTGCGCTCTATGTGTAGGTCAATATTATCTTTGAGAGAAATCAATCCTGTGAGATATATTCCTGCTGGAACATTAAGATGTCCTCCTCCAAGTTTACTTAATTTGCTTATTGCTTTTTGAAATGCAATCGTATTCATCGTTATTCCGTCACCAACGCCTCCACATTCTGTAATTGAAACATTGTTGTCGGGAATAGTAGGGGCAGCAACTTCAGGCATAGGCTTTGGCAATCCCTGATAGTATTTAGCATAGTTGTTTCCTGCAAATGCAGCCATACTGATGATTAGAGAAAGACTGAATAAGATGTATTTTTTCATTTGTTTTATTATTAAGTTTGTTTATTGTAAAAATGATAATGCAAATATAGTATAAAACAAATGTTATTATGCTGTAGGATATTATCTTTTAAGAGATAATAACAAACAGACAACAAAAAAGCTCGATACAAAAGATTGTATCGAGCTTTTTGTGGTACCACCAGGAATCGAACCGGGGACACAAGGATTTTCAGTCCTTTGCTCTACCAACTGAGCTATGGCACCTTGTTGCTTAATTGCGGGTGCAAAGGTATGAATTAAATTGTAAATAAAAGAATAGCGAATTAGAAAAATTCTTTAGATTAATATTTATTAACGATTACGTGGCTTAATCTATTTCATTCATAATGAATGAAAATTGTAAGGAGACAAAGTAACGTTACTGCGCTGACTCATTGTTATCGCAAAGTTACTACTGCTTTATCTATTATAAAAGTATCACTCGTGTTCACTTAAAATGATAAATCTTTAGTGCAGCGTATTATATAATAAAAGATTGAGCCTATATTTCTCTGTGACGAGTTGAATTTTGTATATTTAGGGTACCTCTCTGTGCATTTTCTTGTTATTTAGCTACGAAGCTACGGTATCTCTGGTAAGGCCTATAAACACAGGGATTGACGATACGTAGTTTGGAGGATTTAGCTACGTTAAGCTACGTTCTAGCTACGTCAACTTGTGTCGTTTTAAGGATGGAATGCATTCAATGAATGAATTTGTCAAAGAATCGTTTGCTGTATCTGAGGAACTGAGGATGTGTAAATGGATGCATTAAACGAGAACAGAATTTTCAAGCTTGTTTAGATGTTCTGCTGAATTCCGCTGAATTCTTTGCAAAGATACTGCAAAATTTTTGTCCATGCAATCAGATTTAGGTTAGACTGTTAGCCAAAGTTTTAATCACAGGAGTGTTACACATCATTATACACGTGCTCACGTATGCGCACACTCAGGGCTTTTCGTAAAAATAAGTGTCGAAGTGTCTATTCATTGAACATCAATTTGTTAGACATCTTTTCGAGTCGGATATAGTGACGGTTATTCGTCGGTAAAATATGGGCGAAAAAATCCTCATATTGCATTGCACTTTATGAAGTAATTTAATGCGTTTTACGATGTTTTGCAGTCCGTTTTACGATGAAATGCCTTGCGTTTTACGAAGCAATAGGAGGTAAAACATCGTAGAAACGTTTGCGTTTCTACGTTCAAACGTTTCCGTTTCTATATAGAAACGTATGCAAAACTTGAATTTAGACTGCCAGATCACCGTCACTTTATTTTGCTAAATTCGTCGATAAAATACTGTTATTCATTAGGTTGACGCTTCGACACTTATATTTTTCAAAACCTTAGGTGCGCGCGTGAAGGCGCGTACATTGTATAGGCTGAAATAGATAACGTAGCTAATACGTAGCTCACGTAGCTGAATTGACTTAGCTACGTTCCGTCAACCCCTTTGTTTAAAGGCTTTGCGAGAGATTCCGTAGCTCCGTAGCTAAAAAATACGAAAAACGCAGGGAGAGCCCCCAAGAATATACCAAATTCAAATCATCACCAATAAATCTAGTTTCTAAACTTTTAGCGGACTGTAATAAAATCATAACCAACTTAATATGGTTAAATCGCAGCGCTCACAGCGCTACTTAG
>Ga0183099_1000162_pt1 | contig 61059 bp, 55 predicted proteins | sample Biomet1_FD_127788 | JGI IMG/M metagenome (GOLD analysis project Ga0183099, IMG submission 127788) | Microbial communities from bioreactor (seeded with anoxic lake sediment) at LBNL, California, USA - Biofuel metagenome 1 | ecosystem: Engineered > Bioreactor > Anaerobic > Unclassified ... | reverse complement strand
TGCGCAACGTAAGCATACGGCTCAACAATTCGGAAATTTCTACCGAGGTAGTTCCCACCAGCACAGGACGGCCAGCATTCACAAGGCTCACAATTTCGTCAATGACAGCATTATATTTTTCGCGTTTCGTTTTGTAAACGCGGTCGTTCATGTCGTTACGAACAATCGAACGGTTGGTTGGAATTACCATTACGTCCAATTTGTAGATATCCCACAACTCGCCTGCTTCCGTTTCAGCCGTACCGGTCATACCTGCAAGCTTGTGATACATACGGAAATAGTTCTGCAAAGTAATCGTTGCAAAGGTTTGGGTAGCAGCTTCAATCGTCACGCGTTCCTTAGCTTCGAGTGCCTGATGCAAACCGTCGGAATAACGACGGCCTTCCATGATACGACCCGTTTGCTCATCTACAATTTTCACCTGACCGTTGATAACCACATATTCATCATCTTTTTCAAACAATGTGTAGGCTTTCAACAACTGGTGAATGGTGTGAACGCGTTCCTGCTTTACCGAATAATTTTGGATAATGTCATCCTTTTGACCTTGCTTCTCCTCCTGATCGACGTTCTGATGTTCGAGATCTGAAAGTTGTTCTGCAATATTGGGCAACACAAAAAACTTCGGATCGTCCGAATCACCGGTAATGAGGTCGAGACCTTTATCGGTAAGTTCTACGCTGTTGTTTTTTTCGTCGATAACAAAATAGAGCGGATCGGTAACCACGTGCATTTCGCGGTTATTATCTTGCATATAAAATGATTCCGTTTTGAGCATATCGGCTTTTACACCCTGCTCGCTTAGGAACTTGATTAAAGCCTTATTCTTCGGTAACCCTTTCTGAACACGGAATAACAAAAGAGAACCTTCTTTACGTTTCTTATCATCGTCCGATTTCATCAGGTTACGGGCATCGGCCAGAAGCTTGGTTGTCAATGCTTTTTGTGCATTATACAAGCGTTCTACCTTAGGCAGCAACTCTTCAAACATCTGATCTTCGCCTTTTGGTACCGGACCCGAAATAATAAGAGGGGTACGGGCATCGTCAATCAACACGGAGTCAACCTCGTCGACAATAGCATAGTGATGCTTGCGTTGAACAAGGTCGAGAGGGGTATTGGCCATGTTATCGCGCAGGTAGTCGAAGCCGAATTCGTTGTTGGTTCCGAAGGTAATATCTGCCAAATAGGCCATACGACGGGCATCGGAGTTAGGTTCGTGTCTGTCGATACAATCGACGCTCAACCCATGGAACATATAAATTGGCCCCATCCATTCGGAATCACGTTTTGCCAGGTAATCGTTCACGGTAACCACATGAACACCTTTTCCGGCAAGAGCATTCAAAAATACGGGAAGCGTAGCCACAAGAGTTTTACCTTCACCGGTAGCCATTTCGGCAATTTTACCCTTGTGCAGGGCTACCCCACCGATAAGCTGTACATCATAGTGAACCATATCCCATTTCACTTTGTTGCCACCGGCCATCCATTCGTTGGAATAATACGCCTTGTCACCTTCAATACGGACAAAATCGGTTTTTGTGGCTAATAAGCGGTCAAAATCGGTGGCTGTAACCTCCACTTCGGCATTCTCATTGAAGCGGCGGGCGGTATCTTTCATAATGGAAAAAGCCTCAGGAAGTACTTCCAGTAAAACTTCTTCCAACTTTTCAAGCGATTTTTTTTCGAGCTTATCTATTTCGTCGTAAATTTTCTCACGATCTTCAAGGGTTTCATTTGCAATGCTTTCTTTTAACTCGGCAATGCGGCTGGTTTCTGCTGCCGAATAGTCGGCAATTCTTTGTTTGATAGCCTCTGTATGCTGACGTACTTCATCGTTACTCAATCTGAATACTTCTTCGTAGGCTACTTTTATTTTTTCTACGTACGGCATCACTTCGCGTAAGTCTCTTTGCGTTTTATTGCCGAACATTTTGCTCAAGATTTCATTAAATCCCATGATTTATCGGAGGTTTATGTGTTTTTAGATATTTCTTAATGACAAATTCTGTGCCAACTGCCAAATTCGGTCAAAACCGTGCTCCAAACGCAGCTGTGTGTGGCTATTTTAGCTACAAAGATACTCTTTTTTCACAGACCAGACGAGTGTTTCACTGAAAAACAAACGAATATATCTCATTTCGCGGCGACCTTGTACCGAACAAATATCCTCTCTTAAAAAAACACAAAACAGACAACTCCAAAATAACACCCTTACCACAGCCGGTGTAACTTTGCATATTCAAAACAAGAGGCAAAGAAGATGTATAAATCATTATGGAACAGGGATTTCTCATTATTAACCCTGTCGAATTTTCTATTGTGTATCACCTATTATTCTTTAATATCCACGCTACCAATATACTTAGCCGATATATTGCATGCCGATAAAAGTGCCATTGGTTTGGTTCTGGCCGCCTACACCATAGCCTCGGTTACCGTTCGCCCCGTATCGGGTTTTGCGCTCGATAAGTTTGGAAAAAAGATGATTTTAATCGGAGCACTGATTCTTTACTCTGTCATCTTTATCGGTTACATGTTTGCTCTGTCAATCGCATTAATCACGGTATTACGGTTTATACAGGGGCTCGGCTGGGGCATTTCCACCATCTCCGGCTCTACGGTTGCAGTCGACATCATTCCCAGCGAAAAACGAGGTGAAGGAATCGGTTACTACAGCCTGTCAACCACATTAGGGATGTCGGTAGGCCCGGTGATCGGATTGTTTTTAGTCCATCACGGAAATTACTTTGCCATGTTTTTGGGCATGTTGGTGTTTTCAATTATTGCCATTGTCTGTGCCGGTATCGTCAAAGTTCCAACCAACATTCCCCATGTGGCCAATATGGGATTCAATTTGCAGGCGCTCTTCGAACCGAAAGCCGTAATGCCCTCCATAAATTTAATGGTTGTCATGACAGCCTACGGAGGTCTATTGTCGTTTGTTGCTCTCTACGGTCAAGAGATGGGAGTTCACGACACTTCGTTGTTCTTTCTGGTGTTTGCTTTCGGAATAGGGATTTCGCGGATTGCTGTAGGACGCACATTCGACAAAAAGGGGCCTGCTCTGATACTGACAGTCTGTCTTTTGCTCGACATTATCGGATTTACCGTACTGGCATTGCTCAAAAATCCGGTAGGATATTTTGCATCAGCCATCCTGATCGGTTTTGGCAATGGCGTGGTGTTCCCTGTATTTCAAACGATGGTAAATAATCTGGCAGAACCTGCACACCGGGGCGCTGCCAATTCAACCCTCTACACAGCGCTCGACCTAGGCATGGGCGCCGGAATGATCCTGATCGGTTTCATCTCAGAGCACACCTCGTTATCCGCTGCGTTTATTTGTTGTGCCGTTCTTTGCGTCATCGGACTCGCCTTCTTTCGTTTTCGTGTTTTGAGTGATTATTTACAAAAGATCGATTCGTAGAGATCACTTTTCTTCTGCTATACAACAAACAGAGCCTCCTGACAGGATAAACTTGTCAGGAGGCTCTGTTTGTACTCTTTTGGGAAATCAATAATTTTCCTTTTTGACTTCAAAATAGGCCTGTGGATGCAAACATGCCGGACAGATTTCGGGCGGTGTTTTCCCGGTATGGATATATCCGCAGTTGCGGCACTGCCAGGTCACGTCATCTATTTTATCAAAAACTTCATTCGTTTCCACGTTATGCAACAAAGCCAAATAACGTTCCTCGTGGCCCTTTTCAGCTACAGAAATCATACGGTACATGGCTGCAATTTGTGGAAAACCCTCTTCATCTGCCACCTGAGCAAAGAACGGATAGAGATCCGACCATTCTTCGTGTTCGCCTCCTGCTGCCTCTTTCAGATTCTCTGCTGTTGTGCTGATAACGCCCGCCGGATAGGTTGCCGTAATTTCAACCATTCCTCCTTCCATAAACTTGAACATCCGTTTGGCATGTTCTTTCTCCTGATTTGCAGTTTCTTCAAAAATAGCTGCAATCTGTTCGTAGCCCTCTTTCTTTGCCACACTCGCAAAGTAGGTGTAGCGATTACGAGCTTGCGATTCGCCTGCAAAAGATTTTAGCAGGTTTTGTTCCGTACGGGTTCCTTTAATACTTTTCATAGCTAATCATTATTTTGTGAAGATTAAACAACTGAACAACAACACTATGTATATTATTATCTTAGAATTCAAGAATCAGTCATAACCATTATACGACACAATATCAGACAACGGTTTGCGAATTTTATCGCGATGGGATGCAGTGGAGTAACCCAATAAAATTAGGAACGGCACTCTATTGGAGAGAGGAATCTGCAATAATTTTTTGATCTTTTTCTCATCGAACCAACCGATAATGCAAGAGCCCAATCCTTCATCCGCGGCTGCTAAGGTAATATAACTTGCCACGATTCCCAAATCTATTGAAGGAAAATATTTGCGTTTAACCAAGCTACCTATCCGGGAAGATAAATTAGTCCCCTCTTCCACAATAACCATGTAAACAGGTGCTTGCTTTGTGAAATGATTGATACCAATCACTTTATTAGAAGTAGCATCGGCTACCCGATTCTTCAATTCGGGATCGTCTACTACAATGATTTTCCAGGGCTGACCGTTACAGGCCGATGGCGATAAGCGGGCCGCCGCCAGAATACGATCTAACTTCTCTTTTTCAACAGGACGTGTCTCGTATGTCCGGTCACTTTGCCGTTTTTCGGCCAATTCATAAAACGTTTGCATTAACTAATCAACCTTAATCTTAAAAACGATTTTTCGTACCGGAGCTTTATCTCCCACTTGTAAGTTCGTAAGATGCACCTGCTGGGGAAAAAATATAAAAAAATAGGACGAGTTAGCTACGTAATACGGCAAAATGGGAAGTTGGTATCCTCCCCAATCTTTCTTTTCATTGAAAGGCGATACCTCTTTTGCTTCGGATAACTTGCCACAACCCATAAATTCACATCCGGTTACGACATATTGAAAATCGATATCTTTTCTATGAGCTTCCAAAACCTGATTTCCAAACTCATGCGTTGTATACTCCTGAACTTTCACAATCACATTATCGTCCAGTTTGGTATTACCCAACGGCAGCTTGGTCAGATCATTGTTTTTTACATAATTAAAAACTTTCTGCCACCGTTCCGGATATTTTTTATAATGGTTGTAAAGCAATACGTTATCTACCGACGGTGCGGGTTGAGCCTTAAATCCCTCTTTCCACTCTCCTTTGTCGAACCAGGCCGAAATAGCGGAACTTTTAGCTGCTTTTACATTCTGAGCCTGCGAAAGAGTGCAAAACGAGATACAACAAACAATCAAAAATAACTTAGGCATCATCAAAATATTAATAATTCAACCGATAGAATGGCAATGTAATGGTTGGTTCAAATCCGAGTCGGCATGCCAACCTATACGATCCGATATTATTTTTCTTACAACCCCACACAGGTTGATAATTATTCACAATACAATAATCGATAAGGGACGAACAAGCTGCAAATGCGTGCCCCTGCCCTTTCAATGAGGCGGCAGTTTCAATGCCAATTTCCAAAATTCCATCAAAAATAAATGCCGAGAACGCCGTAGAGGCCACCTTATCGTCGGACATGGAGGAGAATCCAACTCCCAAGGCGAAAAAATCATCTGAGTTATTCCAGAAATTTTGAGGTATGACCGTTCCCGGGATAGCACCATAGTGCAACTTCTCTGTTCTGACAACTTGCTTGTCAACAGAACCCATTGCTTTGATTGCCAAAAACTTCTCTTTGTTAAACTTGAAATTGACACGAGTAGAAACCTCTATCTTGTCATTAATCGCACCGTTGTTCTCTTCGACAGAGACAAAACGATCGCCGAATAATTGCGTTAATTTCGTGCGCCACTTTTCTTCAGGAGCCTGCAACCATTCGTGCCGTTTCCGGGTGCCGTCCGTATTCAGAATATATTCTTTCACCCATTCGTTGAAAGCTTTGTTTCCGGTATTTCCGAAAAGAAGCGACATCGAGTACGGGTGCGAAACATAAAAGGCTGTTGGATGATCGATATCATCAACATATATCTTACCCTCAATTTTTCGCTCAACGACAAATCGGGCAAATAAGTAATTCACCGTGAGCAGATGGAGGGCGGGCGTTACTTTATGGTAATTTTCTATTGGAAGTAATTTCATATTCTCGCAATTATCAAACACCTACCCCTTCGTAAGTGAATCCCATTTCCGACATCTCTTTTTTGTCGTAAATATTACGACCATCAAGCACAATATGGTTTTTCATCAGCTTCTTCACAATCTCCCAATTGGGCATTCTGAACTCTTTCCATTCGGTGACCAACATCAGCGCATCGGCATCGTTCACCGTATCGTAGATATCGGAAGCAAAATAGATATTCTGTTGCAACGAAGAATCGATGCTTCTATCTATCGCTTTTTGAGCCTCCGCCATTGCAACTGGATCGAACAGACGCACTTTGCATCCGGCCTCCAACAACTTACGAATGAGCACTAAAGAGGGAGCCTCCCGCATATCATCGGTATTCGGTTTAAAGGAAAGTCCCCATAAGGCAATCGTTTTACCGGCCAACGAACCATTCGGAATCAACGTTTGCAATTTAGCATAGAGAACCTCCTTTTGCAGTTCATTCACAGCATCAACGGCCTGAAGAACATGCATTGTATATCCTTGTTTTTCTGCAATTTTAATTAAGGCGCGTACGTCTTTCGGGAAACACGATCCCCCGTATCCGATACCGGAGTAGAGAAATTTGGTGCCGATCCGGCTGTCGGAACTGATTCCTTTCCGCACCATATTCACGTCGGCTCCCACTCTCTCGCACAAATTGGCAATATCGTTCATAAAACTGATACGGGTTGCCAACATGGCATTGGCAGCATATTTTGTCATTTCGGCTGACGGAATATCCATGAAAATAACCCGGAAATTATTCAGCAAAAACGGACGATACAACTGGGTCATCAGCTTCTGAGTACGCTCCGATTCAATACCGACCACGACTCTGTCGGGACTCATAAAATCGTTGATGGCATCCCCTTCTTTCAAGAATTCAGGATTGGAAGCCACATCAAACGGAATAGAAACACCTCGCCGATCCAACTCCTCCTGAATAATCTCCTTCACCTGATATGCTGTTCCAACGGGTACCGTACTTTTTGTGACCACGCATACATACTTGTTCATATTGCGGCCAATAGTTCGCGCCACCTCGTAAACATATTGCAAGTCAGCGCTTCCATCTTTATCCGGAGGCGTACCTACCGCGCTGAAAACGACTTCCACTTCATCCAGAATCGCAGGCAGGGAGGTAGAAAACTTCAATCGTCCGGCCTTTGCATTCCGCACAACCATTTCATCCAGCCCCGGTTCATATATTGGAATAATACCTTGCTTTAAATTTTCAATTTTGCGAGTGTCGATATCCACACAGGTAACTTCCACTCCCATCTCGGCAAAACAGGCTCCCGAAACCAATCCGACATATCCTGTCCCGACAATTGCTATTTGCATACTCTATATTTGTTTATTTGCAATTATCAATCTCATTTTCTACAGGCGGGCATCCACCAAACTACGATCCACAAAACCCTTCACGTCAAAGATAACAGCTCCGGCATCTCTGTACTTTTTGTAATCGATCGTTTTGAATTCGTTATGTTCCACAGCAACCACAATGGCTTTATACGGAGTTTCCGGATCGAGCGCCGGCAACAAATCCAAATCATATTCATGTTTCACGTCGTGAACGTTTGCCCACGGATCATAAACATCCACCTGTAATCCAAACTCTTCTAGCTCTTTGTAAATATCGATTACTTTCGTATTACGTACATCCGGACAGTTTTCTTTGAAGGTAAAACCTAGAATAAGCGCCCGCGAATGCTTAATTTTATGATCTTTCTGAATCATCAATTTCAGCACCTTATTGGCAATAAAACCTGCAATGCTATTGTTCACGCGCCGTCCGGACAAAATGACCTGTGGATCGTATCCAAGTGCTTTCGATTTATGAGCCAGATAGTAAGGATCAACTCCAATGCAGTGTCCACCCACCAAGCCCGGTTTATATTTTAAAAAATTCCACTTGGTTCCAGCAGCTTCAATCACATCGGCAGTATCAATACCCACCCGGTCAAAAATCAGCGCCAGTTCATTGACAAATGAAATATTGACATCCCGTTGTGCATTTTCTATTGCCTTGGCAGCCTCGGCTACCTTCAGGTTCGGAGCTTTGTGCGTTCCGGCTTCAATAATAGAGCGGTACAATGCATCTACAACATCTGCCACTTCTGGAGTAGAGCCGGAAGTGATTTTCTTTATTTTAGTCAGTGTATTGACCTTATCGCCGGGATTGATTCGTTCCGGAGAATAGCCACAAAAGAAATCGGCATTAAACTTCAATCCCGATCGTTGTTCCAGTACAGGCACGCAATCTTCTTCGGTACAGCCGGGATAGACAGTCGATTCGTATATCACGATATCTCCTTGCTTCAATGCACCGCCTACAGTAGCACTTGCCTTTAGCAAAGGCGTAAGATCCGGATTATTAAATGAATCGATTGGTGTAGGCACCGTTACAATAAAAACAGTTGCCTTACATAAATCGCGCACATCGGAACTGAATGATAATCCTTTCGCGTTCCCGTTCCGCTTCAAATCCGACGCTTTTTTCAGGTCTTCAATATTCGCTTCTCGTGTATGATCTTCGCATCGGCTTAATTCTTCTACACGGTTTGTATTTATATCAAAACCAATAACATCATATTTTTTGCCGAATTCTATTGCTAATGGCAACCCGACATACCCCAAACCAACCACTGCAATGTGAACATTTTCTAAATCAAATTTCATCGTTTTTTCGTATTATTCTTCGTCGTAATAGTCCTTTATATAATCTTTGGTAACCGGATTATTGCCATAATTGCCATATCCGTAACGTTGATACCCATAATTGTATCCATAGCCACCCGACTTTGCATCAACGTCATTCAACACCATACCCACGTATTGTATTCTGTCAGTTTTCAGCTGACGAATTACGGTTTTGAAGAATTTCTTGTTTGTTTTTCTGCTTCTAACCATATAAAGCAAACAATCGGCAAGCGGTGCAAGTGGATAAGCATCCGAAACAATACCCACCGGACTGGTATCAATGATGACATAATGATATTTCTTCTTCAACTCATTGACCAGCTCCTGCATTTTGGACGAACGGATCATCTCGCCGGGATTAGGAGGCACTGTTCCAGCCAATAACATATCAAAATTAATCTCAGGCGTACTCTTTATAATTGCATCATCCAGAGAAATTTGTCCCAGCATGCAGTTAGTGATCCCCTTTTCATTTTCAAGCGACAACCGTTTCGAGATTGAAGGTTTACGTAAATCCATATCCACCAAAATCGTTGGTTCTCCGGTCATGGCACACATGCTGGCATAGTTCAAACAAAAATGGGTTTTACCGTCACCCGATTCTGTAGAAGTTACAATCACGCAAGAAGCATCCATTTGGCGTGCAACAAACTTCACCCGGGTTCTTACCATTCTGTAAGCTTCAGCAATGGCCGATTTCGGGCGTCTCAACACCGAAATGGAAGCATCCTGTTCTGCATGTGGTAAACTACCAACATAAGGAAACGGCGATATTTTTTCCACATCGCGCTTATCCATCACCTTGGTTTTCAAATATTCTTTCAGAATGACAATCAGCAACGGAATAATTAAACCCAATGCCAATGCCATCATCATGCTCTTCTTTTTATCCCCGCCATTGGTGATTGATACCATACGCGCCCGTTCCAAAATGGTATTGTCGGGCACATTGGATGCCCGCTGAATTTGAGCCTCTGCCCGCTTCTGCAGCAAATAGGTATAATAGGTGTCATTCATTTTGAACTGACGTTCAAAATTATTCATCTGGCTCTCTATATCCGGCAGCGTGGCAAGCTCTCCCGATGCTTTATGGGTCTGTGTATCGATATCTCTTTTTTCAATGGCAAAAGCAGTACGAACATTACGCAATGCTTCCGAAAGGGAACTTTTTATCTTACCCAATTCATCTTGATACTTTGCATAGTAGGGATTCTGGGGCGTAATCTGTTGCAATTTACGCAGTGTTTCATTATATTGGGTAAGTAACCCGGTAAGCACCGGATCGACAATACCCAAACTGGAGGGAGTCAACAGTTCCTGATCATTCGCATTCTTCTTAATATAATCGGCCAAATAGTTGAGATACGATTCTTTCAAATTATATTGCAGCCGTCGCTCTTCATACGACGTAAGATGTCCAAGAATAGTTGATCCATATGCATTTATATCGACTATCTGTTTTGCTCGTCTAAAATGTTGCAACTGGCCGTCCGACATTTTCAAAGAATCTGAAATACCATTTAACTGTTTGTCTATGAACGAAATGGTTCGATTCGCCTCTTCGTTTTTCCGATTCAGGTTATCCAGCAAAAACTCATCACATAAGGCATTCAAAAAATCAATATCACGCGGATAAACAGTACCTTCCAACGAAACGGCCAATACCGTCGAGTTCTGTGTGACAAAGCTTAAGGAAATACGCGGTGTAAAATAATCAATGAGGTAAGAATTCGACAAAAAAGCGAAATTGATCTCCTTCTGCGCTTCAAAGCTGGCCGTTTTATTCACCACTACAGAAAAATAGGGAGTATTCAGCAACATTCCGTATTGTCCGGTATACCGAAGGCTACCCAGCTGTTTGTCTTTTGCATGCGAAATTTCATAAGTCAAACCGTCAATGTCTTTGAAATCAAATTCCAGACCATACACAGCATCATTAATATTGGCACCTTTTATTTCGATGGGAGCATATCCATACAGGTTGCTTACCTTAAAGTGGCCGGTAGTGTAATAGTCGACATTCGCATTGATTTTATTTATTGCCCTCTCAACCAAATCATTCGATGTAAACATAATCATTTGGTTATCGTTGTTTTTGTATGCAGTATTCAGATTGACCCCCTGCATCACAACCTGTTGCGATCCGGATTGGGAGCCTCCGCCCAAAATTACGCGTGCACTCACCTGGTAGGTGGGCTTCCAAGTTCTGTTTGCAAGATAGGCAATACTTAGGCTGATAGCCAGAGCAATCACAAACAAATACCAATGATGCAGGATTTTAAATAACCATTCGAGGATATCAAAACTGGATTCTTCCTCCTCCAAATCACTGTATGGAGAGGGATTATTCTGATATGGTGTATTGTTATTGACTTCCATAAATGATAAATTTAATCGATGATGCTTATTTCATGGTATTCATTACCAACACTAAAAAAGTAACAGATGTCGTAATCAGCGCCATCAGCGAACTGAACGATTCTATACGAAAAAAACTTCCCTTAGCCGTACTTACATAGATAATATCGTTGGGGTAGACGTAATAATATTCTGAGTCGAGCAGTGACTTGGATCGAATATCAAACTGCTTTACGACGGGTCCTTTTACTGTTTCCCGAATTATTTTGACCCTTCCTCTGTCTCCATTCGTACGAATATCACCAGCCAAAGCAAGTGCCTGAAAAATAGTCAATTTATCTTTGTATATCGGGAATTGACCTTTACCAGCTTCCCCTATCACATAAAATACATCGTTATTCAACACCGTTATTACCGAAGCCTTTTTATCAAGCTCACGTATCTTGGCTTCTATCACTTGATTGGCCTCTTCCAATGTCAATCCTCCGATTTTCAGATGCGAAACAAACGGCAAATCAACGGTGCTGTCGGCATAAATTTTATAGGACGTGCTGCTCGATTGGCTGGAAGATGCAAACAAGTGTGTTACATCTTCGTTTATCGACAGTACACGAATTGCAATCTGATCGTTCGGTTTCAAAACATACCACTGATATGCTTTTTTATCGTACTGAGGAAGGTCTTTGCGAGTCTGAAGATATTGCGTGGTACGATTCGTTACACACGAAGCAAGGCTAAATAAAAGCAAAGCAGCAACAGACCAGATGGCTATTTGTTTCATTTTTCCCATGCTTAAAAATGTTTAGAGATACTTATGCCCAGCAACAAGAGCGAAATTGTTGTGGAAATGGTTCCCAGCAAAGCCGACCAAGAGGTTACCCCAAAAAAGTGAGACGGTGTTTTTTGAACATAAATAACATCGTTCGGTTGAAGGTAATAAAATTCCGTATGCATTATGTCCCGACTCCTGACATCAAATGTTTTAACAACAGTTCCGTGTAATGTTTGACGAAGAATTTTAACCTGCTTACGGTTAGCAAAAGAACCCAAATCGCCCGATATGGCCAATGCTTCAAAAATATTCAGTTTATCTTTTACCAACGGATAGCGCCCATTGCCCCCCTCTCCTATCACACTGAAATAGGCATTCGCCATATTAACACGTATATAGCAATTGCCAAACTGGGTTTTAATTCGTTCTTCCAACTCATCCTTCACGCCTCTCAAAGTCTTTCCGGTAGCCTCCAGTTGTCCAACATACGGAAATGTTAACACTCCTTTTTCGTCAATTTTGTAGGTAAATAAATCACCCGATGCCATTCCGCCCGAACCACCGTCAGCGCTTTCGCTACTCCCCTGAAACAATCTGTTAGTTTCTTCGTTGAGAGAGTAAACCATAATGCTGAGACGATCGCCTGGTTGAAGTTTATACTCCTCAAAACGTACCGAGTCTTTATACCGAGTAACATCTTGATTCGGTTTTTGCAAATAATTGACATCCTTGTAGGTAATACACGACACCAACAACCAACAACCTGTCAAACAAGCAATCAGGGCATACAAAAATCTTTGGGGCGTAGAACTAGGTAAATGCATTCAATGATTTGAAAAAGAATAACGAACCGTCGTATTAACTGCAAATTTAATAAATAAAACGTAAAAACAGGGATGACAAAAAGACTTTATTGCAAGAGCTTCTTTACCAGCCAATCGGAGTCAATCCATTTGCCGTCAAATAGGCGTTTGCCTTACTGAAATGGCCGTTTCCAAAAAATCCCCGATAAGCCGACAACGGTGACGGATGGGGCGACTGGAGCACAAGGTGACGCTGACGATCGATAAACTCTCCCTTACGCTGTGCATACGATCCCCAAAGCATAAAAACGAGGTGTTCTTTTCCTTCATTTAAAGCCCGGATTGCCGCATCGGTAAATTGCTCCCACCCTTTGTTCTGATGCGAGCCTGCCTGATGAGCCCTTACAGTCAATGTAGCGTTAAGCAGCAACACCCCCTGCTGTGCCCAGCGTTCTAAGTTACCGCTTGACGGAGTCTCCACGTGTAAATCGTTACTTATTTCCTTGAAAATATTCACCAATGAGGGAGGATATTCAATACCGTCGGGAACCGAAAAACAGAGGCCGTGCGCCTGTCCAGGACCATGATACGGATCCTGACCGATAATAACCACCTTGACATTATCAAAAGGGCATAAATCGAAAGCATTGAAAATAAGCTTGGCCGGTGGATAAACCTGCCCGTTGCTATATTCATCTTTTACAAAGTGTGTCAACTCTGCGAAATACGGTTTTTCAAATTCGGGCGAAAGTTTTTCTTTCCAGCCATCTTCAATGCGCACGTCCATTAGCTTGATTGATTTGATTTTTTTTCGGAATAATGATCGATTGTAGTGCAAAGTTCGTAAAGTTTTCCAGAACACCAAACCGGATACAACATAGGCTGTCTCAAATGTTGAGGCAGCCTATGTTGCTCTTTTCAAAAATAGTATGCCTATTTAGTTTCAGGCAACGTAATATTGATATTGAGTTCCTTCAGCTGGGCATCTTCAATTTGCGACGGTGCACCACTCATCACATCTCTACCCGAATTGTTTTTCGGAAATGCGATGCAATCGCGAATACTATCCAGTCCGGCAAACAACGATACACAACGATCCAAACCAAAGGCCAAACCGCCGTGAGGAGGAGCCCCGTATTTGAAGGCATCCATTAAAAAGCCGAATTTATATTGAGCTTCCTCTTCCGAGAAGCCCATCAAACGGAATATTTTATGTTGTAATTCACTGTCGTGAATACGAATCGATCCTCCACCGAGCTCTACCCCATTTATAACCATGTCATACGCATTGGCTCTAACTTTTCCGGTATCGCTATCCAAGAATTGAAGATCTTCGGGATTTGGAGCCGTAAAGGCATGATGCACGGCATAAAAACGTTGTGTCTCTTCGTCCCACTCAAACAAAGGGAAATCGATCACCCACAACGGAGCAAATTTATTTTTATCTCTCAATCCTAAACGGTTACCCATTTCGAGACGCAACTCGCACAAAGCTTTTTGTGTTTTTACTGTTGCACCGGCCAGAATCAGGATCAAATCGCCGGGTTTAGCATTCGCTGCAGCGGCAATAGTTTTCAGATCGTCCGGAGAATAGAATTTATCAACAGAGGATTTGAAGGTACCATCGGCTTCGCATCTGATATAAACCAACCCTTTGGCTCCGATTTGTGGACGTTTTACAAAATCGGTAAGTTCGTCCAACTGCTTCCGGGTGTACGATGCACATCCTTCGGCACAAATAGCGCCAACATATTCTGCACTGTCGAATACCACAAAATTATGCCCACCAACCAGCTCTTTTAGTTCGATAAACTTCATTTCAAAACGAATATCGGGTTTATCGGAACCATAGTAGCGCATCGCATCGGCGTAGGTAATACGGGGTAACGACTCAATATCAATGTTCTTCACATACTTGAAGAGATGCTTCATCATGCCTTCAAAAAGATTCAGTATGTCTTCTTGTTCCACATACGACATCTCACAGTCTATCTGTGTGAATTCCGGTTGGCGATCGGCACGTAAATCTTCATCCCTAAAACACTTTGCAATCTGAAAATAGCGATCAAAGCCGGAAACCATCAACAATTGTTTGTACAATTGCGGAGATTGGGGCAATGCGTAAAATTCGCCTTGATTCATACGGGAGGGAACCACAAAATCGCGGGCTCCTTCGGGAGTCGATTTGATTAGAATCGGAGTCTCCACTTCCAGAAAGTTCTGCTGATCCAAATAGCGACGAACTTCAAAGGCGATACGATGACGTAGTTCAAGGTTTTTGCGCACCGTAGCACGACGTAAATCGAGGTAGCGGTACTCCATGCGCAAATCATCTCCCCCATCGGTGTCGTCCTCAATGGTGAAAGGCGGAGTTTTCGACTCATTTATAATGTTCAATTCATCGACAATCAATTCAACATCACCGGTCGGAATATTCGGATTTTTATTGCTTCGTTCGGCAACAACTCCTTTTACCTGAATCACCCATTCGCGCCCCATGCGATTGGCTTTTTCGCACAAAGAAGCATTAATATCTTGATTGAAAACCAGTTGTGTAATTCCATAACGATCGCGCAAATCGACAAAAGTCATGCCGCCCATTTTACGCGTTTTCTGTACCCAACCGGCTAAAGTGACTGTCTCACGAACATGAGACTGGCGAAGCTCGCCACAAGTATGTGTTCTAAACATGCGTTTCTTTTTTTGTGCAAAAATAATAAATTAAACAGACAAAAGTACAAAGAAACCCTGTTCAATCCCAATAAAATTGAACAGGGTTATAATTCAAAAAAATGATACGTTCTATTTAGTGCGAAATATGCTCAGCAGCCACCGACAATTGGTCGTACCAATCTTGTCCGAATTTTCGTATCAATGGCTCCTTAAGATACTGATACAACAATAGATGATCCTTCTCTCCCAAAGTAACCGCATCTTTGCATACCTGCCATTTATGGTAATTGACGGCTTTAAAAGTAGAGAACTGCTTTGTCCTGATCGGATACAAATGACAGGAAATCGGTTTCCGGAAGGTTGTTTTTCCTTCGTTATACAGATTTTCTATCAAACAGCTCCAAATCCCGTTCTCTCCTTTCGTAGCAAACACGCATTCTGCGCCATTAACAATGGAAACTGCCATATCTCCCTCGCGGTCGATATAGGCAACACCTTGTTCATCAATGACAGCGCGAGCAGTATCCGAAAGTTTGTCCCACAATTGCGGTAAAATATCTTCTATTTCCGCAATTTCGTCCAATTCAACAGGAGCCCCTTCTTCACCTTCAACGCAACAAATGCCTTTGCATGCCTCAAGATTACAGCAGAAACACTGGTCAAAAAGATCTAAACTAATAATCGTATCTTCTATTTGTAACATGCTTACACTAAATCACCTACTTTATTATTTCTTTTTTGATCTTCAACAATAGCATCAAGTACGGCGACGATCGTCATATTAAAAATATCACGTACCGAACTTTCCACATCGAGAATATGAATCGGTTTGTTTAGTCCCATCTGAATGGGGCCAATCATATCTGCTAACCCCATTTCAAGCAATAACTTACTTGCCGTATGCGCAGAGCTTAAATTAGGGAATATCAACGTATTAACATCTTTTCCAGCCAACTTATTGAAAGGAAATTTCTCGTCTCGCAATTTTTTATTAAGTGCAATGTTCACCTGCATTTCTCCATCGACAACCATATCGGGACATTCAGCATGCAGACGTTTCACCACATTGTGTACACTTGCCGGACTACCAACCTTATCTATACCGAAGTTTGAATAGGAAATCATCGCCATTACCGGTTGGTGATTGAAAAATTTCACCGCACCGTTGGCCAGTTTGGCAATATCAACCAGCACCTCCGTATTCGGATGGCGGTTAAACAAGGTATCAGCAAGGAACAATGTTCCTTTTTTGGTATTCAGAATATGCATAGCCGCTATGTTGTGAGCACCTTCTCTGACTCCGATCACCTGCTTGGCTGCGTTGATACTTTCAATAAAATTGGTATACGAACCGGTAATCATGGCATCAGCATCGCCTGTCTCTACCATCATCATACCGAAATAATTGCGTTCAAACATCTTTTCCAGTGCATCGGTAAGGGTCATACCGTCACGACCGCACTTTTCAGTCAGCAAGGTGGCATAACGCATACGGCGCTCTTCTTCTCTGTCGTGGCGTAAGTTCACAATTTCAATACCGGCAAGGTCGATATTATTTTCAGCTGCCATTTTTTCAATGCGCTCTTCATTACCCAACAAAACAGGAAAACATACGCCCTCGGCTTTTGCCATCTCTGCAGCTTTGAGCATGTTAAGAAGATTGGCTTCGGAGAATACAACTCGTTTGGGTGCCTGACGAGCCATTTCTACAAAATGACGAATCATTTTATTATCCAACCCCATCAACTCGCGTAATTTATTCGAGTAAGCATCCCAATCGTCAATCTTCACACGAGCCACTCCGGAATCAATAGCAGCTTTCGCTACGGCAGGAGCCACTGTAGTCAACAATCTAGGGTCTAGTGGCTTCGGAATAATATAAGAACGTCCGAAACTTAATTTACTTAAATTGTAGGCTGCATTCACAACATCAGGAACCTGTTTTTTAGCCAGTTCTGCAATGGCCAATACCGCAGCAACCTTCATCTCTTCGTTAATACATTTGGATCTTACGTCCAAAGCTCCCCGGAAAATATAGGGAAATCCCAATACATTATTAATCTGGTTGGGATAGTCGGAACGACCAGTTGCGAACAAAATATCTCCGCGCGAATCCATTGCATCCGCATACGAAATTTCGGGATTCGGATTAGCTAAAGCAAATACAATCGGATCTTTAGCCATCGTACGAACCATTTCTTTAGTTAATACGCCGGCAACCGATAATCCCAAGAAAACATCTGCGCCATATACGGCATCAGCCAAGGTGTGAAGATCTGTACGTGAAGTGGCAAACTCCTTCTTTTGTGGTGTCAGGTTAGTTCGGGTATCACAAATCACACCCTTACTGTCAACCATGATGATGTTTTCTCTTTTTGCACCTAAACATATATATAGACGAGCACATGAATTGGCGGCAGCGCCGGCACCATTCACTACAATTTTGACTTCATCAATTTTTTTATCTACTATTTCGAGGGCATTGAGCAATCCCGCAGACGATATAATTGCAGTACCGTGCTGGTCATCATGCATTATTGGAATGTCTAATTCTCCCTTCAAACGTGTTTCAATTTCAAAACATTCGGGAGCTTTAATATCTTCGAGGTTGATACCTCCAAAAGTAGGAGAAATAGCTTTTACCGCCTGAATAAATTTTTCGGGATCTTTTTCGTTCACTTCGATGTCAAAAACATCGATTCCTGCAAAAATTTTAAATAACAGCCCCTTTCCTTCCATCACGGGCTTACCTGCCAGTGCACCGATATCGCCTAATCCCAGAACGGCCGTACCGTTCGAAATTACGGCAACCAGATTACCTTTTGCCGTGTAGTCGTATGCAGTATCCGGATCCTTCTCGATTTCGAGACAAGGCTCTGCCACACCAGGTGAATAAGCCAGCGATAGATCGGTTTGTGTACTATAAGGTTTGGTAGGAATTACTTCAATTTTACCAGGTTTGCCTTGTTTATGATAATTCAAGGCATCTTCTCTTGTTAATTTTGCCATGTGTCGTATAGGATAATGATGAGTTAATAATTAATCGCAAATTTAGCATTTTATCTGATTAAAATAAGAAGAAAAAACGCTGTTTACGCGTCAAAATTCAAAAAATAAGCTAATTTTCATTGCAGATTATTAGATTCGGGACTACTTGCAGATTATTTTCTAAATGACAAACTAAAGAACGAATAGTTGACAAAACAGATCAAGAACAGCTTGTTTTTTGAATTTATGTTTATAGAACCTTACCCGTACAGATAATTTTGACTTTTGCAGAAAGCATATCTTGATAGATTGCTCTATTCATTCAATATTTTTAAGCGAGTTTTTACGTACTTTTGTATTCCCAATTTTCTTAGTGACTATGCCTCATATCTCAATTATAGCCGCAGTAGCATCAAATAATGCTATTGGCAAAGATAACGAATTGCTTTGCCACCTTCCCGGCGATCTAACACGATTTAAAGAGCTGACACTTCATCATACTGTCATCATGGGGCATCGAACATATTTGTCTCTTCCCAAAGGAGCTCTACCCCGTCGTACAAATATAGTTCTGAGTAGATCAACCCGGGAAATTGAGGGTTGCATTGTGGTCGACTCCCTCGAAGAAGCTCTTGAGAGGTGTAAAAACGAAGACGAGGTATTTATTATTGGAGGGGGCACTCTCTACCGGCAAGCCTTACCGTTGGCCGATCGACTCTACCTGACACACATTCACGCAGCACTCGAAGGCGATACCTTTTTTCCTCCGGTAGATTATACACTATGGATCGAAAACGAAAGAGAAGAGTTATTTCCGAGTGAGAAATGCCCCTATTCGTATGCCTTCGTGAATTATAGCAAGTCAGACAAATAGCTGATTACTTGAAACTTTCAAGATTTGATAGACGAAGACGCGTATCCTGATCAAAAAGAACCAATAGAGAGTCATCTTTAGCGGGTAAAGTCAGTGATAATGACTTGTTGATGTATTTTTCTGTCGGAAGCAAGTAGTATTGAAACTTACCACCCAACGAACCTTTGTGAACATAGAACGGGATATAATCAGCCTTTTTCACTTTGCAGTTATGGGTAGAGATAGTGATTCGGGCAAGTATGCCTCCATTGGAATTCCGCCAGCGTTGATTGGAAATCATATTTCCCACCGAATAAAACACCGGTACCTGTGTACTATCCGAACGGTATTGCATCTCAAAATTTTGCACCACATGGGGATGTGAACCTACGATAGCATCGGCACCCGATTTGATGATAAATGCAGCTACCTTTTCTTGTTGTGCATTCGACTTCAACTCATATTCATTACCCCAATGAATCGTCACCACAATAAATTGTGCTCCTCTTTGCCTGGCTGTATGAATATCCTGCCTAATTTGAACCGTATCGATGCCATTAACAACGTAAGGTGACGGCACTTGATGTCCATTTGTCCCGAAAGTACAATTTAAGATAGCAATTTTAATCCCTTTGACAGTCACAATCAACGGATAAATGGAGTCCCGCTGGGCTGAATTCAAATATACACCCACCGGCTTTACCTTTTTATCCACCGTCAAATAAGTGCGCCTGATTCCGGCTGCTCCCCTGTCGGCAATGTGATTATTGGCCAACTGCATGACGTCAAATCCGGCATTTACAGCCCCATCCAGCACCGCATCGGGACTTGAAAAACAGGGATAGCCACTATACGGTTTACCCGCTAACGGGACTTCTAAATTAGCCACAGCCAGATCGGCCGACCGGATATACGGCTCAAGATACTTGTAGCAAGGGGTAAAATCATACGTGCGCGTCGTTTTATGATAAGCAGCCTCCAATTGCGGTACATGCCCCATGATATCTCCTGCGAAGATCATAACAATAGAATCATTTTGTTTTAATTCGCTACTTACATCCTCCTTTATATCAGGGACTTTATATGCATAGCAAATCCAAACAACCGACAACAGAATAATCAGGGAAATATACCGGTATTTCTTCATCTCCATTTACATATCTAGTGCACCAATAATGTCATATATAGACGAATATCCGTGCCGATCGAGGTATTCATTGATTCCGTCAACAACTTTGACACTTACAGCCGGATCGATAAAGTTGGCCGTTCCTATTTGTATCGCCGTAGCACCGGCAAGGAAAAATTCAATCGCATCGGTGGCATTCATAATGCCCCCCAATCCTATGACAGGGATTTTAACGGCTTTTGCCACCTGCCATACCATGCGCAGAGCCACAGGCTTCACACAAGGCCCTGACAGGCCTCCGGTCACCGTAGAGAGCAATGGTTTCCGTGTTTCGGCATCAATGGCCATACCCAAAAGCGTATTTATCAATGAGACGGAATCAGCACCTTCATCTTCCACTGCCTTAGCAATGGAAGCAATATCGGTTACGTTCGGAGATAATTTAACGATCAACGTCTTGGAATAGGCCTTACGAACAGCTTTGACCACCTCTGCGGCTCCGGCGCAACTCACACCAAAGGTCATTCCCCCTTGTTTTACGTTCGGACACGATATATTTAGCTCGATAGCCGGTATTTTATCAAGAGCATCTATTTTTTCTGCCGTGGCTACATAGTCCTCAATAGTCGATCCTGACACATTGACCATGATATTGGTGTCATACTCTTTGATCTGAGGATAAATAGAAGAAATGAAGTAGTCGACCCCTTTATTTTGCAGTCCTACAGCATTTAACATACCGGAAGCGGTTTCGGCCATCCGCGGATAAGCATTTCCTTCCCGATGAAGAATGGTCGTTCCCTTGGTGAAAATTCCGCCTATTCGGCTGAGATCCATAAAATCGACATACTCTTCACCAAAGCCAAATGTTCCTGAGGCCGTAGTAACGGGATTTTTGAACTCTAACGCACCTATTTTTACTTTTAAATCTGCCATGATAGTTCTTTTGAGTTGAATACAGGCCCATCGGTGCACACGCATTTATGACCGGTTTGCGTTTGTGTAACACAACACAAGCAGGCACCAATACCACAAGCCATTTTGTTTTCAAGAGAGACCTCGCAATCAATCGATTTATACTGTGCAAAGCGGGCTACAGCCTGCATCATAGGGGTCGGGCCACAGGTATAGATCATATCTATTTGCTCTTGTAAGATCGAGTGTTGGGTTACAAAGCCTTTCTCCCCGGCAGATCCATCTTCGGTCGTAATATAGACCTTTCCCAGCTTTTTGAACTCATCCAGTTGCATCAATCCGGGTTCCGACCGGGCTCCCAGCAAGAACATCGGCTCAAAGCCCTCTTGCTTTAGCTTAGAGCCCATAAATAATAAAGGAGCAATACCGACACCTCCACCCACTAATAGCAGGCGAGATTGACCCTCTTTGGGCATTGAGAATGAATTACCAAGAGGAAGAAGCATATTGACAATGTCACCAATCTTGTATTCCGCCATTTTGCGCGTGCCATCTCCCACCTTTTGAACCAAGAGCCAAAGCTCGTTGTTGACTCGATCTACATAATTAACAGATATAGGCCGCCGAAGGAACACACTCGGTGTATCATCGATACGCACCTGCACAAATTGCCCCGGTAACATCTCCGGTAATGGCTCCGTTTGGGTAAATTTCAATAAAAAATGGCTGTCTCCCAACGAAATATTCGCGGAAACAACCATGTCTAACGAGCATTTTTTCATTGTGTCATTAATTTGACTGCAAAATTACGCAGTTATCTCTTAAATCACAACAGTTGTCAATAACTTCTACATCACTCTTTGGAGGAATTGGGAAGAAACTCTTCAAATGTCATATCCGAATAATATACCGTAATCTTTTTGACCGTTTTTTCTTTTACAATCTCTTTTATTTCTATCGGCTGGACTACTTCGATCTGTTTCACCTCTTTTTCCGGATAGTTATTTTCTTCTGGTTTTGGCTCGTAACTTACAGTATTACTGGATATTTCAGGTTTAATATCAAACAATGAAGCCTGACGAGAAGGCAATTCTTCGCGGTACATTGACCCAACACCAAAAATAAGCCAATCTGGATTGATTGTCGGAAACGCATTTAGGATTTTCTGAACCACTTCCAGACTCGGTTTATTACGTCCATTCAGAATATGCGATACGACCGAAGGCTGCGTACCTATCATCAACGCGAAGCGGGTAGGAGGAATTTGCTCCAGCTCCATAAGTTTCGATATACGATCTTTCATATTGCAGTTTAGTTTTTATGTTTAATCGGACAATTTATACCTACGCAATTGTAAAATTGACTGCATTTGTTCATTTTAATACGCTACAAATGTAAACAATAAAATTTACATCTACAACATAATACAAATGTATTCGGGTTGATATTTACAGTACATTTGTGAATTATGGTTGTATGGGCTCATCACAATGTAAAATGCTATTTAATACCGTATTAATACACAATTATCCGTCCACAAAATATAATTTGATTGTTTATATAAACAGCATATAATAATCAATATTAGTACTTTAGTTTGTTGAAACATGCTTTTATTAAGCATTTAAGTAAAGAACAGGAAGTAATGGCTATTTCGGTTCATTAAAAACATTAAATATTATATGTATATTATTAGTAATAAGTACATTGGATCAAATAAAACTATAAATGCAAACATAATCAAAAGCAATGCATTCACTATTGTAAATAGAGCGCTGGAGTAACCAGATACTTTACATCTATATCGGAATAATTCGTGCTTTACAAATGTACCTTGAACGACTATTCTCATTTGTAAAGTATATTTGTGAAATAATGCCAGTTTAAGCAGTCAATCGTTGCTAACGAGATTAGGCATAATATTTTTTGTAGATGATTCTCGATTATGGACAAAAATAAATTGCAGGTAAAAATTTACATTACAACACAATACCTATTGCTCTACTTCTTTTTTAGCTTCTGAGAATTGAATATTTCGGTTATCGCTGCCCCATTTCCAACATTTTTAGCTTCTGAATTCATTAAAATCCTATTTTCCGTTTGGAGTGGAGATGATAAAACTCTACTTTTGCATTCAAATTTTTATATTGTGAGACGAACAAAAAAGCCATTACCCGTTCTTGAAAATATCGTTGTTTCGGATGTAGCTGCCGAAGGAAAAGCAATCGCCAAAGACAATGATCTGGTTATTTTCATTCCTTATGTTGCTCCCGGCGACATTATCGATATTCAGCTGACGCGTAAAAAAAATAGTTATGCGGAAGGAAAAGCTATCAATATACACTCGTTCTCCGAAGAGAGAGTGACTCCCATCTGTGAACACTTTGGTGTATGTGGTGGCTGCAAATGGCAGCATCTGAATTATACGTCGCAATTAAAATACAAACAGCAACAGGTTACAGATAATCTGACTCGAATTGGCAAGATCGAACTTCCCGAAATCTCTCCGATCCTTGGTTCGGCCCAAACAACCCACTACCGGAATAAACTGGAATTTACCTTTTCAAACAAACGGTGGATGACGGAAGAAGAGATCAAATCTGGCGCTCAGTTTGACGATATGAATGCATTGGGATTTCATATTCCAACGCTTTTCGATAAAGTATTGGACATAAAAAAGTGTTGGTTGCAGGATGATATCTCCAATCAGATACGATTGGCCGTAAGAGACTACGCAACAGAAAATAACCTGTCATTTTTCGATTTGCGAAATCGGGATGGCTTCCTTCGTAATATGATCGTTCGCACCTCTACTACTGGAGAATTGATGGTGATTATGGTTTTCTTCAAAGAGTTGAAGGAAGAACGCGAAGGTTTGTTGAATCACCTCCTATCGCTTTTTCCTCAAATATCATCGCTGGTGTATATTATCAATGAAAAAGCGAACGACACCATTACAGACCAGGAGGTTGTTTTATACCACGGAAACGATTATATTTTTGAGCAAATGGAAGAGCTGAAGTTCAAAATCGGACCGAAATCTTTCTACCAAACAAACTCGAAACAAGCGTACGAATTGTACAAAGTTGTCCGGAATTTTGCCCAGTTATCGGGTGAAGAGTTAGTGTATGACCTTTATACCGGAACGGGTACCATTGCCAATTTTGTTGCCCGCCAGGCAAAGCAGGTAATTGGAATTGAATATGTGCCGGAAGCTATTGAAGATGCAAAAATCAATTCGGACTTGAATCGGATCGAGAATACGCTCTTTTATGCCGGCGATATGAAAAATATTCTGAATGAAGATTTTATAAAAGAGCATGGGCATCCGGACGTAATCATAACCGATCCTCCACGTGCCGGAATGCATACCGATGTAATCGATGCAATGCTCTTTGCGTCTCCACAAAAGATTGTATATGTGAGTTGCAACCCTGCCACTCAGGCCAGAGATTTAAGCTTGCTCGACGAGCAATACAAAGTGACCAAAGTACAGCCGGTAGATATGTTTCCGCACACACACCATGTAGAGAACGTAGTTTTGCTCGAAAAGCGATAATAGAATCAATTGCATAAATAGTGATTGAAAATTCATATTTTTTTTGTATCTTTCGAGAGTTTTGTAAATATGCGCAAAACTCACAAGTAACTACAAACTATCAATTTAATTATTATGAACATCAATTTATTAGAAATAACAAGTGCTTTTGTGGTACTTTTTGCTATTATTGATGTACTTGGTTCTATTCCTATCGTTCTGAGTATTAAACAAAAACAAAAAATAAATCCGTTAATGGTTGTTGGTGCATCCTTTGCGGTAATGCTCGGATTTCTATATGCCGGAGATATCGTGTTGAGTATGTTTGGTGTAGATGTAAAGTCATTTGCAGTAGCCGGGTCATTTGTTATTTTCATTATGGCAATGGAAATGACGCTGGGTATCGAAATCTTTAAGATGGATGGGCCTGTAAAGACGGCATCCATTGTACCGCTTGCATTCCCCCTCATTGCAGGTCCCGGATCGTTCACCTCCCTACTCTCATTAAGAGCTGAGTACCAGACAATAAATATTATAATTGCGCTGTTACTCAACATGGCATTTGTCTATTTGGTGCTCCGACTGACCAATAAAATAGAAAAATTAATCGGTAAAGGAGGGATCTATATTCTTCGAAAATTCTTTGGGGTGATTTTATTAGCGATTGCAGTAAAGCTGTTTGCAACCAACATTGTAACATTCTTTAATCACTAAAATGGATCAAAAAGGATTCTCCATAAGCCGCTTAATCCGAAGCTTCGGATATGCTTTGAAAGGAATTGCGACAGCTTATTCGAAAGGACAAGTCAATATTAAGATTCATACCTGCGTTGCCATACTTACCATTGCATTAAGCATTCTACTCTCGATCAGTGCTGTTGAATGGGTTTGCATCGTTTTGTGTATCGGATTGGTCATTGCGGCCGAAATGACAAACAGCGCTATTGAGACTTTAGTGGATCTGGTCTCTCCCGAGTGGCACGAAAAAGCAGGAATAGTGAAAGACATCGCGGCCGGTGCGGTGCTGGTTTTAGCCGCAACATCTGTAGTCGTAGGCGCAATAATATTCTTACCCAAAATTATCGCCTTATTATCGTGACCAACTACTCCAGTTCGTCAAGCATTTGCTGAATTTCAGCATCAACTTCAAACAGTTGCTGTTTGCACCGTTCAATAATCGACGATGCACGCTTCACCAATGGCGACAACTCTTCCAACGGCATCTCCACATTGTCGAGCTTTTTTAGAATCTCGTCCAACTCAGCCAAAGATTCGGTATAGGATATTTTTTTTGATGCAGACATAATTATAAACAATGTTGTATTGCAAGATGAAAAGAACTTGAAGCCAGAAAAACGATAAAACAGCACGATTTCCGGTTTCAAGCTTATTCTCAATCATCTATCTGTTTTCGTATTGTTTGGCATAATATTTTTGGTATTCACCACTTGTGATATTCTCCATCCAGGCTTCGTTTGCCAAATACCAATCAACTGTTTTTTTCAGTCCTTCTTCAAATTGAAGCGAAGGATGCCAACCCAACTCTCTTTGTAATTTGGAAGAGTCGATAGCATAACGCAAATCATGTCCGGCTCGATCGGTAACAAACGTAATCAGCGTTGCCGACTCCCCTTCGGGACGACCTAGTTTTTTATCCATGATTTTACACAACAGACGAATCAAGTCAATGTTAGTCCATTCGTTAATGCCACCAATGTTGTAGGTCTCTCCATTCTTGCCGCGATGGAAAATCGTATCAATAGCCGTTGCATGATCTTCCACAAACAACCAGTCGCGAATATTTTCACCTTTGCCATAAATGGGGATGGGTTTGTTATGCTTGATATTATTGATCGAGAGCGGAATTAACTTTTCGGGGAACTGATGAGAGCCATAATTGTTTGAACAGTTCGAAACTACCACCGGCAATCCGTACGTATGATGATATGCTCTGACCAAATGATCGGAACTTGCTTTGGATGAAGAATATGGACTCCTTGGATCGTACGGGGTAGTTTCTACGAACATGCCAGTTTCTCCAAGCGAACCATACACTTCGTCGGTGGAAATGTGATAAAACAGACGTCCTTCCATTTTTCCTTTCCACGCCTCTTTGGCTGCATGAATCAGGTTGACTGTCCCCAAAATATTGGTACGAATAAATGAAAGGGGATCTGTAATCGATCTATCCACATGCGATTCGGCCGCTAAGTGGATGACACCCTGAAAATCGTATTGTTGAAACAATTGCTGAATTGCTTCTGTATCTGTAATATCTATCTTAACAAAGGTATAATTTGGTCTATCCGATACATCGACAAGATTTTCAAGATTTCCGGCATAGGTTAACGCATCCAGATTGACGATATGATATTCCGGATACTTATTTACAAACAAACGAACCACATGAGAACCTATAAATCCGGCTCCACCTGTTATCAAAATAGTTTTCATTTACGAATAATTTAAACAATTAGAATACCACCCACTTAAGATCGTATTCCCTACACGTTTATAAAAAATTATTTGCAAAGATAGAAAGATTGTGCTAAAACGAAACGAACTAAAAACAAATAATGCGCCGACCCACTTCCGATACAACGTACCGAAGATTTTAGAACCTCAGATAATTAGCACATCTTGTTTGCAATCACAAAAAAAGTAACTACTTTTGCATTTATATGAATAAGTGAATTTTGCTTATCGATACAAAATTCACAAGATCCTAAAAACACTCATAACCTCACAAGCGCATGGACTTAATGGATGACAACAAAGATCAACTCCCGGTAAATGAAGCTGGTCAAACAGAATCAATTACTCTACAAGAAACTGAAAAAATAATAGTGGTAGAGCAAGAACAAGAACAGGATAATAGTAACAAAACAAACAATTTCCTTGATTCTTATGCAACGCTTTCCCAAACGGAATTGATTGAGAAGCTCAAAGAAATCATGAATAAGGCTGTCGCTGAAATCGAAAAGGATGAGGTAGATGCTATCAGACAAGTGTTTTATAAAAAGCACAAAGCCGACATAGAAGAACAAAAGAAAACCTTTATTGAAAACGGCAATGAAGAAGCTGATTTCGAGCCAAAGGTTGATGAAAACGAGACTATTCTTAAAGAATTACTCCAAAAATACAGAGAAGAAAAGGCATTGCACTTTGATACTATTGAAAAAGAGCGAGAAGAGAATCTGGTAAAAAAGACAGCTATTCTGGATCAGTTGAAGGCAATTGCCGAATCCGGAGATTTGGGCGAATCGCTCTCTCTTTTTCGTAAATTGCAACAAGAATGGAGAGCCATCGGCCAGGTGCCTCAAATTAAAGTCAATGAATTGTGGAAGACCTACAATTTATACATGGAGCGTTTCTATGATTTGATAAAAATCAACAATGAAATGCGTGATTATGACTTCAAGAAAAACCTGGAACAAAAAACAAATCTGTGTGAAGCCGCTGAAAAACTGGCAGAAGAGAAGGATGTGGTAGCTGCATCCCGCTTGCTCCAGAAGTTTCACGAAGAATGGAGAGAAACCGGTCCTGTTGCTCGTGAGTTAAGAGATGAATTGTGGAATCGTTTCAAAAACGCATCTACCATTATTAATAAAAGACATCAGGAATTTTTTGCGTCTCTAAAAGCTCAGGAAGAAGTCAACCTGGCAGCAAAAACCACTCTCTGCGAGCAGGTTGAAGCGATTGACCTGACAACACTCAAGACATACAAAGATTGGGAAGCAAAAACAGCCGAAATAGTAGGTCTTCAACAACAATGGAAAACCATTGGTTTTGCACCACGCAAAGAGAATATAAAGATCTACGAACGTTTCCGCTCTGCTTGCGATCAATTCTTCCGCACAAAGAGCGAATTCATGAAAGCGACCAAGGCAGAGCTCGATACCAACTACGAAAAAAAGAAAGTTCTGTGCGAAAAAGCGGAATCGCTGAAAGATAGTACCGACTGGAAAGCAACCACCCAAATAATGATCGACATTCAAAAAGAGTGGAAAACAATAGGGCCGGTACAGAAAAAATATTCCGACATGCTATGGAAACGCTTTGTTTCGGCATGCGACTTTTTCTTTGAACAAAAAGAACAGATATTTTCCTCAAAGAAAACAGAGGAACATACAAATCTCACGTTGAAAAAAGAATTGATAGAAAGTATCAATAACTTTGTAAAGGGAGACGATGCTCAGGAATCGCTATCAGAATTAAAGGCAATGATTGCCAAATGGAATACTATCGGGCACGTTCCCTTTAAGGAAAAAGATAAGATTTTCAAAGCATTCAAAGACGCTGTGAACAAACAGATGGATGCGTTAAATATAGATTCCATAAACAGAAAACTGATTTCGTTCAAGGACAATCTTGAGAAAATAGCAGAAGGAGAACATCCTAACCAACTTTATCGCGAACGGGAAAAATTATTGCGCATTTATGATAATTTGAAAGTTGAAATCTCAACATACGAAAACAACATGGGTTTCTTCTCCTCCAAATCTAAAAAATCGGATTTGATTGTGCAGGAACTGGAACATAAAATCGAACGGTTAAAAGAAGATCGTAACTTAATTGAAAAGAAAATCAAACTGATAGACGAGAGTCTGTAATACAAACAATCAAACATTCACTCAGGGACTATGGCAAGTATGTGGCATATTTACATAGTCAAAACAAAGTGTGTAGCTTTATTTATTTACATTAATTATTTCTAACAATGGATTTTAGAGACGAAAAAAGGCAACGCCCCGATTATAATTCGGGAGACAATGCCAGCCGTGATGGTAACAAAAAAGAGGGACACACACGTCCCCGGATTTCAAGACCTTCTACTAACGGACCCGTATCATCTTCAAATTTTGATAAACCCCGTTATGACAGACCTCGTGACAATGATCAACCACGTCCGTACAACCGGAATTACAATAATCAAGACGGCGGAGGATATCAGCAACGTCCCTCTTACAACCGGGATAATAACAGCGGAGGAGGATATAACCGCAATTACAACCGACCGAACTCCGATCGTCCATACAACAGGGATTATAACAACAACCAACGTCCTTATAATCAGGATGGAGGCGAAGGAGGCCAACAGCAATCGTATAACCGTAACTACAACAGAGACGGAAATTCGTATCAATCGCGTCCTCAGTATAATAGAGACGGGAATGACTTTCAACGCCGCCCATACAGGGAAGGAGGAGACTCGCCCCAACGCAATTCGTATGGTAGAGATGGAGGAGGCGATCGTCGTCCCTACTCCAACCGCCCTTATAACAACAACCGGGGAGGCAGCTATGGTTCACGACCAGGAGGAGGCTACAACAACCCGCGCCAAGGCAGTTTTTCGCATGGCAAAATGTATGACCAACCGGCTATTGACCCCAACGAACCCATCCGCTTAAACAAATTTCTGGCCAATGCTGGCATTTGCTCTCGTCGTGAAGCTGATGAATATATTCAGGCCGGAGTGGTAAGTGTAAACGGAAAGGTGGTTCAAGAGCTTGGTGTAAAGGTAATGCCTACCGATAAGATCATGTTTCACGATCAAACGGTACAGACCGAACGTAAGATTTACATCCTGCTCAACAAACCGAAAGATTTCGTAACTACGGTGGATGATCCCAAAGAGAGAAATACCGTGCTTGATCTCGTTCGCAATGCTTGTCGCGAACGCATTTATCCGGTCGGACGTCTTGACAGAAGCACCACTGGCGTGCTATTGCTCACCAACGACGGAGATTTGGCATCGAAACTTACCCATCCGAAATACAACAAAAAGAAGATCTATCATGTCTATCTTGATAAACCGCTGACCAAAGCCGATATGGAGCAAATTGTCAGTGGCATCGAACTTGAAGATGGTGAAATTCATGCAGATGAAGTACATTATGTAATGGATGATGACAGACAACAAGTTGGCATCGAGATTCACTCCGGACGAAACCGAATCGTACGACGTATCTTCGACCACTTGGGTTATCGTGTGAAACGTTTGGATCGTGTTTTCTTTGCGGGCTTAACCAAGAAAAACCTTCCACGCGGCAAATGGCGTTTCCTCAGTCAGAATGAGGTTAATATGTTGAAAATGGGGGCTTTCGAGTAACATTTTTATTTTTTTTGAGATGAGAGCAAGAATGAAATTCGTTTCGATTGTTGCATTATTCATGATGCTATCGTGCTCTACCTTGAATCAGGTGAATTTATATTCCATTGATGACGATAAAAAACTGGGTAGTCAGATGTATGAACAAATACAGACCGACACCAAGGAATATCCGTTAATGGACGAGGCCAAGTATGCTGCCGCCTACACGCAAGTGCGACAGATCATGAATACGATTCTGCAATCGGGTCAGGTAGAACATGCGAAAGACTTTGAATGGAGCGTCAAGTTGATTGATGCCGATGTTCTTAATGCCTTTGCATGTCCGGGAGGTAAAATGTATGTCTATCGAGGATTAATCCAGTACTTAGACAACGAAGCTGAACTTGCCGGCGTAATGGCTCATGAAATCGGGCATGTATCCCATCGTCATTCGACACGCCAAATGACCAAACAATACGGAGTTACCACGTTGACCAGTATGATTCTCGGCAAAAATGCCAATCAACTGGCAACCACAACAGCACAAATAGCAGGTACTCTGGGAGGATTGGCATTCAGTAGAAGCGATGAGTCGGAAGCGGATGAGTTCGCAGTAAAAGTTTTAACTGCAACACCTTACAATCCGCTTGGAGTGGCCGGATTCTTTCAAAAAATGGAGGCTGAAGGTAAAAGTAAAGGGACTCCAACTATTTTGAGTACCCACCCCTCTTCGCCCGACAGAATCTCCCGCATTACTGCCTCGTGGCAAGCATTAGGCGCTAAGAAAGGGAATGATTATGCTGAGCGGTATAAAGTTCTGAAAAAGAATATCTCAATAAAATGAACCGGAGGCCGTCAGTAACATGACGGCCTTTTTTATCTGACAACGTTCAACATTACGAATCGTTTTTGCAAATGATTAAACGATTAAGCAAAACAAAAGAGTGGTTGTTCGAATTGGTACCGAATAACAAATCGGCACTAACCTCCATATTCGAATCCCTACAATACAAAAATTACAAGCTCTATTTCTACGGGCAAATTATCTCGCTTACAGGAACATCGATGCAACAAGTTGCGATGAGCTGGTTGGTGTACCGTTTGACGGGATCGGTTATGCTATTAGGAACCGTTGCCTTTCTGACTCAAATACCGAGTTTGTTTGTTTCGCCTCTGATGGGAGTGGTCAATGATCGGTTTGACAGAAAAAAGATACTGATATTTACTCAGGCCTTATCCATGGTGCAAGCCTTACTGATGGCGCTTTTAGTATTGACAAACACAACACAGATATCTCATATCATTATCCTTAGCATTTTTCTGGGACTGATTAATTCGTTGGATGCTCCGGTCAGACAAGCATTTTATACCAAATTAGTACCGACAAAGGTTTTAGGCAATGCCATTGCGCTCAATTCGGCAACGTTCAACTGTACCAAATTAGTCGGACCGACAATAGGCGGAATATTGATTGCATTGGTTGGCGAAGGTATCTGTTTTTTAATCAATGGAATAAGTTTTATTGGAGTCATATTTGCATTAATGCAAATCACCACAAGCAAGCATGTGTTGCCTGCCACGAAAGGCAATCTGTGGAATGAAATGAAAGAGGGATTCACATACAGCATTGGCTTTTTACCTATTCGCAGTATCCTGATTTTCGTAGTGGTGTTAGCCATTTTCTCTTTTCCTTTCCCCATGATGTTGCCTGCCTTTGTCAAGTCGGAATTGCATGGAGGAAGCGATTTATACGGCTATTTTATTGCCGCTACCGGCATCGGATCGCTGATATCCACGCTCTATTTAGCCGCCCGGAAAAGCGTGTTAGGCTTGGCTAAAATCGTCATGTTTGCATGCGCTATTCAGGGTATTTCGCTGATCGCTTTCTCGCTAACCCATACCGTATGGTTATTAATGACCATCTGTTTCTTTATCGGGTTTTCATATATTGCGTGTCTTGCATCATGCAATACATTAATACAGAGCTTAACAGACGAAGATAAACGGGGAAGGGTGATGAGTTACTACACCATGGCATTTTTGGGATTTACGCCAATAGGCAACCTTTTGCAGGGATATGCGGCCGAAAAAATTGGGTTATCAACCATCTACCTGATATGCGGTATTTTGGTGATACTGACAGCCATTGTATTCGGTTATTATCGTCCTGCCATCCGGAAAGCATCGCGACCAATCTATGTTCAAAAGGGCATCATCACCGAAATTGCATATGGACTTCAATCGTCTAAGAATTAAATTGAAAACATGAATATTCAACACTATCCTTCCGCTATTTTGGAAGATGCAGTCAACGAATTTGCAAAACTACCTGGTATTGGCAACAAAACGGCTCTCCGGCTGGTTTTGCATCTCCTCCGTCAGGACAAATCCGACGTCGAACACTTTGGCAATACATTCATTACCCTTAAGAATGAGATTCGTTACTGTAAAATGTGTCACAACATCTCCGACTCGGAGGTATGCCTGATATGCGGAGACAAAACACGCGACAGCAAAACATTGTGTGTGGTGGAAAACATCAAGGATGTTATGTCGATTGAAAATACGCAGCAATACAGAGGATTATATCATGTATTGGGCGGTATTATATCGCCAATGGATGGCATAGGTCCAAGCGATTTGGAAATTGAGAGTTTGATCAGTAGAGTAACGACAGAGGAGATTAAAGAGGTTATTCTGGCACTCAGTCCAACCATGGAAGGAGATACAACTAACTATTACATATACAGAAAGTTAGGTCAAAGCAATGTAGTAGTATCTACCATTGCACGAGGCGTTGCCATAGGCAACGAGCTGGAATACGCCGATGAAATCACACTTGGGCGTTCCATCCTAAACCGGACATTATTTACCCAATAGATTGTGATTCTTTTGGTTTTGAATTGGCGTTATCGATATAATCCAAAATTTCGTCCTTGCCCTTAGCGGTTGACGAAGAGGTAATGAATACCGGCGGAAGCTCTTCCCACTGTTCATTCAGTTTCTCTTTATAGGCCTGAATATTCTCGTTCAACCGACTGCCGGATAATTTATCGGCTTTTGTAAAAACGATTGAAAAAGGAATCCCATTCAACCCCAGCCATTCAATAAATTCCAGATCTATCTTTTGCGGAGCATGACGCGAATCGATCAAAAGAAACAGATTGGTGAGCTGATCACGCATAAGAATGTAACTTTCTATCATCTTTCTTAAGCGTTCGCGATTTGCCTTTCCAGCTTGTGCGAATCCATATCCAGGAAGATCGACAAGATGCCATTCGCTATTGATTATGAAGTGGTTAATTAATAATGTTTTTCCAGGCTTACTCGAAGTCATTGCCAGCCCTTTCCGATTAGTAAGCATGTTAATCAGCGAAGATTTACCTACATTGGAACGACCAATAAAGGCATACTCCGGCAACTTACTGTCTGGACATTTTTTAACATCGTTATTACTCACTACAAAATCAGCAGAAGATATCTTCACGTGAATTCAATTTTATAATTAGAAACCTGTTATACTTGAAATCTCTCTGGAAACTTGCCTTTCTTATCCTTGTAAAATGACATTATTTCCACCATATCCTTATCTACATCGCCGGTTGGCACAAACAACTTGCCAAAACCCATCTCCTTTTTATCGTAATCGATAAAAGCCAATACGATAGGCACCTGCGCCTTGAGTGCAATAAAGTAAAATCCCTTTTTCCACTCTGCATTCAACTGTCGGGTTCCTTCGGGAGCAACCACCAGGCGAAACAGTGCTCGGTGACTGAAAACATCAGCCAATGAATCGGTCAATGATGTTTTTTGAGATCGATCTACGGCAATACCTCCTATCGCCCGCATGATATTCCCTAAAGGAAAAGAGAACCACTCCTTTTTCATGAGAAAATTTACACGCAAATGCAACAGATGCCTGAAAATATTACCCCAAAAGAAATCCCAATTACTGGTGTGTGGTGCAATACAAATCACGCATTTATCAGGTAAATCTATATCATTCACCAATTTCCACCCTTTGTATCTCAGTATGCTTTCGCTTATCAATTTCATTTGCTCTGTTCTGTGAAATAGATGCAAAGATAGCGAAAACATACCGCATTCGCCAACGAGCTTTTGAAGGCTGAATAGCCGAAAATAATTATCTTTGTACTGCTTATTTATAAGTTCAGGTTATGATAAAAAAACTCCTCCGTTACATTGGAATTGCTATTCTGGCTGGGTTTCTACTCAGCATTCTCTCTGTTGTGGTATTACGATTTGTGCCTGTAACCATTACTCCATTGATGATAATCCGAAGTGTTGAGCAGGTATTTGATGGTAAATCTGTTAAAATGGAAAAAAAATGGGTTCCCATCGATAAAATATCTCATAACATGATTCAGGCCGTTGTTGCATCCGAAGACAACCTGTTTATGGAGCATTTCGGATTCGATGAGAAAGCTATTGAGAATGCGCTGAGACACAATGCTAAAAGCAAGAAAATAAGAGGAGGAAGTACAATTTCGCAGCAAACGGCTAAGAATGTATTTCTATTTCCCGACCGATCGTATGTTCGTAAAGCATTGGAAGCCTATTTCACGCTTTTGATTGAAACCATCTGGACCAAGGAACGCATTATGGAGGTCTATCTCAATGTAATTGAAACCGGAGATGGCGTTTATGGAGTTGAAGCTGCTGCAAAAACTTATTTTCATTGCCATGCGTCGGAATTAAAAAGGTCGCAGGCAGTACTCATTGCTGTTTCTTTGCCCAATCCCCGCAAGTTCGATCCATCGCATCCCTCACCTTATCTTTTGAAACGACAAGCCAAAATCATGCGCCTAATGAAAAAAATAGAGCAGGTTGAATTTGAAAAATAGGTCACATGAATAGAATCATCACACCGGTTGACTGGGGCACGATTGAATACCATGAGGCCTGGCAAAAACAGGAAGAACTGTTTCAACAGACCATCCAATCGAAACTGAATAATGCAAAAACGAATAACTATCTGGTTTTCTGCGAACATCCACATGTTTTCACACTCGGCAAAAACGGTTCGGCTAACAATCTATTAATAGGCAACTTGCAATTACGATCGGTTCATGCGCAGTATATTGAAACGAATCGTGGCGGCGATATTACCTATCATGGCCCGGGACAAATTGTGGGGTATCCAATTTTCGACCTGGCCAATTTTGAGATCGGACTCAAACAGTACATTTTCAAGATGGAAGAGGCCGTGATTAATACACTGCAACAGATCGGCATTCGTGCCGAACGGATGGAAGGTGCCACCGGAGTATGGTTGGACACTGCCATACCGGCAAAATGCCGAAAAATATGCGCAATCGGCGTGCGAAGCAGTCATTTCGTAACAATGCATGGTTTTGCTTTGAACGTAAACACCGACTTGAACTATTTCTCGTATATCAATCCCTGCGGATTTGTCGACAAAGGAGTCACCTCTATCCAAAATGAATTAGGAGCTCCCTACTCTATTTCCAAAGTAAAACAACTCCTTCAATCTGAATTCAATAATTTTTTTCGTGAAGAATAAAGCACTCAAATAAAACACTTATGAACGGACACTCAAAAATAAATATTGCCATAGACGGACACTCTTCATGCGGCAAAAGCACTATAGCCAAAGGATTAGCGAAAAAAATAGGATATACATACATCGATAGCGGCGCCATGTACCGGGCAGTTGCGTTGTACTGCATCCAAAACGGACTCATCAAGGATGGCGTGATTGACGAACCGGCACTAAAAGCCAAAATTGCGTCACTTCACATTGAATTCAGACCCAATACAAACGGGGGTGCCGATACCTATATGAACGGCACAAATGTCGAGAACGAAATACGCTCTTTGGAGGCTGCAAGCGCCGCCAGTAAAGTAAGTACGCTTAAATTTGTCCGACAAACAATGGTCTATTTGCAACAGCAAATGGGCAAAAACAAAGGAGTAGTAATGGATGGACGCGACATCGGAACCGTAGTATTTCCCGACGCCGAATTAAAGATTTTTGTAACCGCCCGACCCGAAGTCAGAGCCGAAAGACGATACAAAGAATTAGTAAATAAAGGATTGGATGTTGATTACGACGATGTGTTGGCAAATGTCATTGAGCGAGACGAGAGAGATACAAATCGCACTGAAAGTCCTTTGCGCCAAGCCAACGACTCTGTAGTACTAGACAACAGCGATCTTACTCCCGAACAACAATTTGAGTGGGCCGTTGCCGCTTACCAAAAAGCGCTGAACAATGCCCTATCAAACAATCAATTATAATATTTGGCATATAAAAGATTGAACTCATCCGACTTGGTAAATTTCTCCAACCAGCTATTCACCGCCTTTGTCAGGCCGGTAGACCGTTTGTTGATTGCCCAGCCCTGCAACTGAGGGAATCCAATGTCGACACTGACATCGATTCCCGGAAAGCGTTTTACAAAATAGTTGGCAATTTTTTCATCGCATACGCCGTAGCGAACGCTCCCTTTGGCAACCAAAAGTATCAGCTCCTCGGCATCGTGCACCTTCATTTCACTCACATAAATCGTATCGCTAATCTCTTCTGCCAGGTGTTGTATCCGTTGCGCATAGGAAGACCCTCGGACGATACAGAGCTGCTTTTTGCCCAACTCCAGCTGATTCTTCACAAATATAGTATCATCCGCAATTTCAGACGATTTGCGTTGCACCAACACTGCTTTGGATATTAAAATTGGTACCGAAATAGCCACATGTTGCAGTACTTCTGTAGACCGAGGCAGATTTTGAGCAATTAAATCCACTTTTCCTTGTTCCAAAAGCCGAATAGCCTCGGGAATGTCCGGCACCCGCACCCATTTTATCTTTACATGTAAACAATTGTAAGCGAATAGCTTTGATAATTCATACTGGAATCCGGCTAGCGTGTCGCCACGCATCATGCAATCAATCTGATTCATCCGTATGGCAATGCGTATCTCTCCGCTTTTTTGTATTTTGTCGACATCACGAGGCGTAGACGGCAAAAAAATGAAGAGCAAAATTGCGCTTACCAACAATAGGATAAGCAACAATATTCCAACTATTTTCGTACGTTGAACCATTTTATTATTTCCACATAATTCTGACTAAAATAATGATATTTGACCCGTGACTTCATCAATAAACGATTCGCCTTCATCGTCATCGTTACCTGTAACGCTATCCGGCAGAACCGATTGGGTCGATGCCGGCTGTGTAGGAGCTTGTTTTACAACTTTATCATTCGATTCCGGTTGTTCCACCTCTTCCCCTCCATTTTCGCCATCATCCTCCCATTCGCTCTCCTCTGTTTCAACAGGTTCCGGGTAGCGAGTGGGAGCCAGTTCGTTCACAGACGCAATTTCCCAGGTACAGATTCGTTTGCCCTTCGCCTTGCAACTCTTTATGCTGATAAACTCATCGACATCAATCGTTATAGGAGTCCTTTCTTCATCTTTGCCGCCGAATATAATCTCAAATCGAGGATAAACCTCACTGGAAATATGCAACATGGTCGAGCCTACATTATCGCCCAAAAAATTCACTCTTTTTTGAGATGGTTCTAAGGTAAAACGTTTCAGATATGGAAAATTCTGCTCGGCATCAAACAAAGCAACCGACCATATTTTATCACCATCATACTTCTCTATAATCTTTGTATCGGCATCATAATGATTGGTCAAGTCGAAATTGGTTGTATAATACTCCCCTGTTTTCGTAATCACCAAAATCAGATCATCGCTCTGGAACTCACCCAAAAACTCACCCCGCGAGTCATAATTGAGGCGTAACACATCGCGGTCGAACCAAACATTACGTCCGCCCAAGGTAGAACCACCTTTTTGTTTCAAGGTAATACGAAGTATATCATTTTTTGTCAGTATGTTACCCATCGACTGGCGTCCCTTGATGGTAATATCACTAAAGTCTTTCTCAAACAAAAGATTCTTCAGACGTGGTTTCGGTTTGAGCGCAATACGAATCACCTCCGCTTCTCCATTCGGATTCACACTGAAATAGACCACCTTCGAGTTGGGTTTTCCTTGCGTCAGGTCGTACTCTTTATCGCGGGTTGTGCCGGTAACGGCAAAACGTTTCATATAAAACGCACCTGCTCTACCATCACGATACACCGCATTGTAAATGGTTCGGGTATCATTGCGCTTGAAGATAGCAAGATAGAGGATGTTTTTACCGACAAAAATCTTATCGGCGACTTTCACCACTTTATATTTACCATCTTTAAAAAACAGGATAACATCATCAATGTCAGAGCAATTGCAAAGAAATTCATCTTTCCTCAAACTGGTTCCGATAAATCCCTCTTCGTAGTTTACATAGAGTTTCTCGTTCGCTTCAACCACTTTTGCCGCCTCAATCGTTTCAAAACTCCGCACCTCACTACAACGCGTATATTTAGTCCCGTATTTCTCCTTCAGCTTTGTAAACCAGTCAATAGTGTACTCAACAATATGAGCCAGATGATAATCGATCTCTTCTATCTGTTTTTTGATTGAGGCAATCTCTTCTTCTGCTTTTTCGGAGCTGAATTTCAGAAAGCGTTTCGTTTTTATCTCAAACAAACGCAACATATCGTCGCGCGTGATTTCCCTCAAAAAAAGCGATTTAAATGGCTCTAAACGTTTATCTATATGTACAATAGCTTCGTCTATTGTCTTACTATCTTCAAATTGCTTATCCTTATAAATCCGCTGTTCGATAAATATTTTCTCCAAAGAAGCAAAATGGAGCGCTTCCAGTAATTCTGCCCGCTGAATTTCAAGTTCTTCCCGCAATAAGGCTAACGTATGATCGGCACTGGTACGCAATAGTTCGCTTACCGTAATAAACCGGGGGCGATTATCTTCAATCACGCAACAGTTGGGAGAGATGCTCTTTTCACAGTCGGAAAACGCGTAAAGTGCATCTATAGTCTTGTCGGACGACACTCCTGTCTGAAGATGAATAACGATCTCTACATGTTGAGCGGTGTTGTCGTCTATCTTACGAATCTTTATCTTACCCTTGTCATTGGCCTTCAGAATCGTTTCAATCAGCTTAGTGGTATTGGTTCCAAAAGGTATTTCATTGATAACAAGAGTTTTGTTATCAAGTTTGCTTATTTTAGCACGCACTTTAATACTTCCACCCCGCTCTCCGTCGTTATACCGAGAGACATCCACATAACCACCAGTCTGAAAATCAGGATAGAGTGTAAAGGGCTCATTTTTTAAATACGCAATAGAAGCATCCAGCAATTCGTTGAAATTATGCGGCAAAATTTTAGAATTCAACCCTACGGCAATACCTTCAACCCCTTGAGCCAGCAACAACGGAAACTTAACCGGCAATGCAATCGGTTCTTTGTTACGTCCGTCGTACGAGAGCTTCCAGGGTGTTATTTTAGGATTAAACACCACCTCTAACGCAAATTTCGACAAGCGAGCTTCGATATAACGGGGAGCAGCCGCACCATCGCCCGTCAAAATATTCCCCCAGTTACCCTGGCAATCAACGAGTAAGTCCTTTTGCCCCAGCTGTACTAATGCGTCGCCAATAGATGCATCGCCGTGAGGGTGAAACTGCATGGTATGCCCTACAATATTTGCAACCTTATTGTAGCGACCATCATCCAGCCGTTTCATGGAATGCATAATACGACGCTGTACCGGTTTCAACCCGTCGTAAATGTGCGGTACGGCACGCTCAAGAATAACATAAGAAGCATAGTCGAGAAACCAATTTTGATACATTCCCGACAAATGATGCTTCACCTGTTCATTACGCACATCGGGAACATGGTAATCGGAATGTTTAGATCGTTCAACCGCATCTTCAGCGATATTTTCATCCTCCTTCGATTCCACATTCTCGTTGATATTCTCTTCGTTGATATCCATTATTCAAACAGTATATTTCCTAAATATTTAATTGTAAATAAATTAAACTAACACTCTAAGTGCTTTTGGTACGATCTGAACCTCTAGCTTTTCGCCCATCATTCCCGGTTCGCCGTCATAATGGACATAATCTTCTTTCTCCCGTTCAACCACTACCTTTTTACACTTGATTACCTCCACATAGCGGGTTTTATCCAACTGTTTGGTAAACAACCGTAAACTTATTTTAGGTGCCACATAAATCGGGAATTCCGACATTACCACCACATCCATATAGCCATCCGTCACAGAAGCATTCGGTGCGATAGACGCATTGTTTCCCCACTGCGAAGCATTTGCAAAGGTGACTAAAAAGGCGGTGCGTTCTATCGGAGGATCATCATCAAAAGTAAGCTTATATGTTTGAGTTTTGTAATCGAAATATTGAAAAATAACTTCACCCATGTATACCACCGGTCCTCGTTTGCCAGCTTCAGCAAACCGATTGGCGATATATGCATCGTAGCCTATTCCGGCCGTACAAAAGAATGGCTGATTATTGAGTAAACCGGCATCAATATTATTGACACGTAATTTGCTGATTCTTCTCAATGCAGCCGATGCTTGCAACGGAATTTTCAGGTGTAAAGCCAATCCATTACCAGAGCCGCAGGGAACGATTCCCAGAGCTGTGTTGGATCCCATCACCGCCCGTGCTACTTCGTTGACAGTGCCATCGCCTCCAATAGCAACCACGACATCATACCCTTCGGCAACATATTCTTTCGACTTTAGATAACCGTCGTTGGCATATTCTGTAAAATGAATATCAACCTGAAAAAGAGCTTCGGAGAAATATTTGTGAATCAGATCCGGAAACTTATTTTTTCGACCCGTACCCGATTTGGGATTTATAATAAATGCAATTTTTGTCATGCGTTGAAATTAAGGCTAAAACATCATTCAATCAATAAATTACATCAAACGATTTTTTTAGCATCATGCAAAGATAAAAAAAATAAAGTACCTCCCAAAAGAAGGTTGGAGATTATTGAAAAGTATCCGAAAAGTAACAAAAGCGAGCCTGCTATTTTCCTGTTAGCCAATACCACCAGATTGCAACCACTTTTGCCGGCTAAAGTTATTATCGACCCTCATACAGAGAATATACCGCCGGGCAATATATTTTTAGTGTATCTACCTTCAAACAACTGTTTTTACCCATACCATTCATCATTTATCCGTGCGAATAGCACTGGGTTCGTGTATTAATCTGTGATATTCGCAATTTCATTATTTACTCACGAAATAGCTTCCTGTACCGGATTCGCAGATCATTCATCAAGAATCATACCATCTTTCATGGTAATAATTCGATCGGAAAGAGCCGATAACTCTTTGTCGTGAGTTACAATGACAATGGTAAGATTAAATTGGTTGCGGACATCAAAAAAGAGCCGATGCAGCTCTTCTCTGTTTTTAGAATCGAGACTGCCAGACGGTTCGTCGGCAAGAATTACCGACGGATGATTCATCAATGCCCTTGCCACGGCCACCCGCTGTTTTTCACCTCCCGATAGCTCATTGGGTTTGTGCAACAACCGATCGTTCAGGCCCAGAAACTCCAGAAGGTCTTTTGCCTCGCTCTCTGACTTTCGAAAATTCTTTTTAGCTATCAATGCCGGAAGCATTACATTTTCCAAGGCCGTAAATTCAGGCAGAAGCTGATGAAACTGAAAAACGAATCCGATGTGTTGATTCCGAAACAGAGACAACTCTTTTTGTTTCAATGAGAAAATGTCAGTACCATCTATCACCACCGAGCCACTATCCGGTCGATCCAGCGATCCAACAATCTGTAACAACGTGGTCTTTCCGGCTCCGCTTGGCCCCACAATCGACACGATTTCTCCTTTATTTACTTTCAGATCGACCCCTTTGAGTACCTGCAGGGATCCAAAGCTCTTTGTAATTTGATGCAACTGAATCATAACGGTTTGTTTTCAGATATCAATGTTTACTATGAATAAATTTGAGACATACCGGACGCGAAATCGTTATTTTTTCATTCAAAGGAGTGAGCATTCCTGTTTTCCGGTCTCTCTTAAATACAACAACATCATTACCATCCTGATTGGCAACAAGCAAAAACTTGCCAGATGGGTCAATGACAAAATTTCGGGGACGGTTAATTCCCTGAGTAGCCCACCCGACTCTTTTCAAAGCGCCTGTGGCACTATTAAATGCAAAGACAACAATACTATTGTGCCCACGATTCGACGCGTATAAAAATTTTCCATCGGGTGAGAAATGAATATCGGCTGCCGAATTCGTTTTTTTGAAATCGACAGGCAGCATCGAAGTCTGCGAAACAACAGTAGTACATGCCTGATCCGTATCGCGCTTTAGAATTATTACGCTACTGGCACGCTCATTTGCCACAGCCATCCACCGACCCGAAGAATCGAAATCGAGATGACGAGGTCCCACGCCCTTCGGCAGATCTGCCTCGGCATAGGACACAAACTTTCCTTCGTGTATCGTATAAACCAATATTTTATCAATGCCTAAATCGGCCGAATAGATATACTTGCCGTTGGGATCGGGAACAATGCTATGCGCACGCGTCACCCGCCCCCAATGCTTATCGACTGTCGATACGGCACCGATACTCCCATCGGCATTCAACGGGTAAAATGTAACCAGGCCGCTTCCATAACTAGCAGAACCCAACCATTTACCGGGCACCAGTTCGGAAATATAACAACTATAGCTACCTTCGCCGCTTTGGCTATTGATGAACTTCAGATTCATCGCATCGTCAATCGCAAAGGCTGACAAGCAATACGTCTTATCCATCTCTCCGACCGTCCATAAATGGCGGTTGTCGCTCGAAACAGCTAAATAGCTTGGATTTTCAACCGTGGCCGCAAGTTCAGAACTCGATAATTTTCCGGTAATCGTGTCGAGCCAGCAACGGTACACGCCATTGCTTCCTTCGCCGGTATAGGTACCAATGAAAAATGGTATCGAGGTATTTTGTGCCAACAATGAAAAAGTAGTTGTTAAGATAGCCAGAGATAGAGATATGATTTTCAGATTCATACTCTATGAGTATTAAAAATAAGCTACCGTATTTCCATAAATATCGGTAAGCAAATTATTGGCCAATCGGGTAGCTCCAATACGGAACAACTTATTATTCAGCCACTCATCGCCCAATACTTCTTTCACAATAGTATAATAATTGACTGCATCTTCGGTAGTTACAATACCTCCGGCCGGTTTGAACCCTATTTTTTCGCCAGTTTTTTGATAGAATTCCTTAATGGCACCACACATCACATAGGCCGCCTCTACGGTTGCCGCCGGAGACATTTTGCCGGTGGATGTCTTTATAAAATCGGCACCAGCCACCATCGCCAGCACAGATACTTTCTTTATGTTTTCGGCTGACACCAGTGCTCCTGTCTCCAAAATCACTTTCAAATGAGCTCCATGGCATGCCGACTTAATCTCTGCCAACTCTTCATACACGGTTTCAAAATCGCCACCCAAAAATGTGCCGACCGATATGACGACATCAATTTCCGAAGCGCCATCACTCACCGCCATAGCCGTTTCGGCCACCTTTACTTCAATGAAAGTTTGCGATGATGGAAACCCTGCCGATACGGCAGCAATTCCCAATGGCATTTGCAATTTATCTTTCACCACCTTAGCCAATGCAGGATAGACACAGATAGCGGCAACAGAAGGCATATCGGGATATTTATCGGAAAACGAGTTCACCTTCTCTACCATTGGTTCGATGGTAGCAGCATTATCGGTTGTGCTTAACGATGTAAGGTCAATACAGTTGAAACACTGTTTGTATACAGCTACGTTTTTGTTTTCGTTTGCTTTTTCGGCCAATAACTTAGCCACATTTTCTTTTACCTGATTATCGTTCAGATTACAGGCATATTCGTTCCAGAGTGCATCAAAGTCTCTCATTGTATCTCTATTTATTGTTTATTTATCAGAATCAGCATTTTACAAAATAGTTCTTTGCATCTACACACAAAAAAACAAAGTCGATCCGGTTCGTTACAATCGATCTGGATTTGAATCTTCCCGATCAACTCTTTCCGTTCTCCAAGATATTTGCGCTATCGCTTCTTTTTTGAAAACCAGCCATATTGGAGAAAGATACTGTAGTCAATTCTCCATTTAGCGATAGCATACAAAGTTATCATTTTTTTGGTAGCTGACCTACTCCTCGGCACTCACAATCTCGTCACAAAGGGATATAACCGGAACAAAAATTCATGAAAGCAAAAAAAAACGACAATCCAAGAGTTCTCTATGAATAAAAAAGCTAATTTTGTATACTAAATAAGAACAGAAATAAAGTTCAACCCCCATTTTATTATCAAATTGAAATTCAGTTGTAGATAAAAATACAATTATGATAAAAGAACTATTTGTTAGAAAAACGTTAGACCAGCTCAATGAGCAGGCCGATAGTAAACACAACGAACTCCGACGCCATTTAGGCCCAATCAACCTGACCATGCTGGGTATCGGATGTGTAATCGGAGCGGGAATCTTCGTACTGACGGGTACTGCCGCTGCCCTCCATGCCGGTCCGGCCATTGCACTCTCCTTCATCATCTCCGCCTTCGGCTGTCTGTTGGCAGGGCTTTGTTATGCCGAATTTGCATCGATGATTCCCGTATCGGGAAGTGCTTACACGTACGGATATGCAACCATGGGCGAATTCATTGCCTGGATTATCGGATGGGATTTGATTTTGGAATATCTCTTCGGCTCGGCCACCGTAGCCGTGGGATGGTCGGGTTACGTAACCAGCCTGCTGGCCGATTTTGGTCTTCGGTTGCCGGAATCGATCTGCCAAAGCCCATTTATCTACGATGCCCAGGGATGGCACGCCACAGGGGCTATTCTCAACTTTCCGGCAGTATTTATTGTTGCACTCATGACAACGCTGCTGGTAATCGGGATTAAAGAGTCGGCCAAATTCAATAATATTATCGTACTGATAAAAGTCATCGTCATCCTGCTTTTTATCGGCTTTGGCATCTCCTATATCGACACGCACAACTGGACTCCGTTTATTCCTCAAAATACCGGTACTTTCGGAGAATTCGGATGGTCGGGGCTGCTTACAGGCGCCGGAGTGGTTTTCTTTGCCTATATCGGTTTTGATGCGGTCTCCACCACCTCGCAGGAGGCCATCAACCCTAAACGCGACATGCCCATCGGCATACTTGCGTCACTGGTGGTATGCACCATTCTTTATATTGCCGTTAGTCTGACGCTGACGGGCATGGTAAACTACAAAGAGCTGAATGTGCCGGCTCCCATTGCATTGGCCATAGACACCGCAGGACAAGGATTAGCATGGCTACGACCTATCATCAAGGTGGGTGCCATTGCAGGTTTAAGCTCTGTAGTCTTAGTGCTCTTGTTAGGACAGTCGCGGGTCTTCTTTTCAATGGCCAGCGACGGTTTACTGTGGAAAAGCTTTGCCAAAGTACATCCGAAATTCAAAACGCCACACATCACATCCATCGTTACAGGTTGTTTTGCCGCTCTTTTTGCCGGTTTATTTCCTATCGGTCTGTTGGGAGAGTTGGTCTCTATAGGTACGCTATTGGCTTTTGTAATCGTATGTATTGGGATTGTTATTCTCCGCAAAACGGAACCGGATGCTCCTCGTGGCTTCAAAACTCCCTGGGTTCCGGTGATTCCTATTTTAGGCGCCATCGTTTGCCTTGCCGAAATGGCATCCTTACCGAGAGATACCTGGATTCGCCTTTTTGCATGGATGGCTATCGGATTTGTCATTTACTTCACCTACGGCCGCAAACACAGCAAGACCCGACAATACCGGCAACAATAAACTTTCGAATCAATCTTCGATTCGTCGGAATACAAAAAACGTCGCAACCAGCTACAGTGGTTGCGACGTTTTTCTATTGGACTAGATGTGAATTAAAAGACGTTCATCATTTTAGACACTTCTCCGTTTATCATGTTTGCAAAATCGTCGGGAGTCATGGTCCCTTTATCGCCTTCGCCTTGTTTACGAACAGCAACCACGCCAGCTTCCATCTCTTTTTCTCCTACCACCAAGAGATAAGGAATACGCTTCAGTTCGTTATCGCGAATTTTACGACCGATTTTTTCGTTACGATCATCCACTGTAACACGAACATCCTGCAAAAACAGAGATTTGGCCACTTGACGGGCATAATCGTTGTACTTTTCACTGATCGGAAGAACAACAGCCTGATCGGGAGTCAACCACAACGGGAATTTACCTGCCGTGTGTTCAATCAACACCGCCACAAAGCGCTCCATGGAACCAAACGGTGCACGGTGAATCATCACCGGACGGTGTTTCTGGTTATCTTCGCCGGTATATTCCAACTCGAAACGCTCCGGAAGATTATAATCCACCTGAATGGTACCCAGCTGCCAGCGACGACCGATGGCATCCTTCACCATAAAATCGAGCTTCGGACCGTAGAATGCAGCTTCGCCGAGTTCCACTTTCGCCTTCAGCCCTTTTTCCTGGCAAGCTTCCACAATGGCGCTTTCGGCTTTTTCCCAGTTTTCGTCCGAGCCGATGTATTTTTCTTTATTATTCGGATCGCGCAATGAAATTTGAGCTTCAAAATTTTTGAAATCCAACGCATTGAAAATAATAAAAATGATATCCATCACTTTCAGGAACTCTTCCTTCAATTGATCAGGACGACAGAACAAGTGAGCATCGTCCTGCGTAAAACTGCGCACGCGAGTAAGACCGTGAAGTTCACCGCTCTGTTCATAACGATACACCGTGCCAAATTCAGCAAAACGCAAGGGCAGATCTTTGTACGAACGAGGCTTAAACTTGTATATTTCACAGTGATGCGGACAGTTCATTGGTTTCAACAAGTACTCTTCACCCTCTTCCGGTGTGTGGATGGGTTGAAAAGAGTCCTTACCATATTTTGCATAGTGACCGGAAGTCACGTACAACTGTTTGTTGCCGATATGCGGAGTAATAACCTGCTGATAATCAAAACGACGTTGAATGTGCTTCAGAAAATCTTCCAGACGAAGACGCAAAGCCGTTCCGCGCGGCAACCAGAGAGGCAAGCCCTTCCCTACCGTTTCGGAGAACATAAACAATTCGAGTTCCTTACCTATTTTACGGTGATCGCGTTTCTTAGCCTCTTCCAAAAGAACCAAGTACTCATCCAGCATCTTCTTTTTGGGGAACGTAACACCATAAATACGGGTCAACTGTTTGCGTTTTTCATCTCCACGCCAGTAAGCTCCTGCTACGCTAAGCAGTTTGATTGCTTTAATTTCGCCGGTATTCGGCAAGTGCGGACCACGGCACAAATCGGTAAAATTGCCCTGCGAATAGAGCGTAATCGTACCGTCCGACAAATCGTTTATCAATTCTGTTTTATACTCCTCGTCTTTGGCGCCGAACAATTGAAGAGCATCTGCCTTGGAAATATCTTTACGGACGATAGCTTCCTTTTTAGCCGTCAACTCAATCATTTTTGCTTCGATAGCAGGAAGATCACTCTCTTTGATAACCGTATCGCCCGGATCCACATCGTAGTAGAACCCGTTTTCAATTGCAGGACCTATACCAAACTTAATACCCGGATAGAGCTCTTGCAAAGCTTCGGCCATTAAGTGTGCCGATGAATGCCAGAAGGTATGTTTACCCTCTTCATCATCCCACTTATGCAGTTTAATGGAAGCATCGGCTTCTATCGGGCGGGTGAGATCCCAGATTTGTTCGTTAACACTAATGGCCAGCACCTCTTGGGCCAAACGAGAGCTGATATTTTCAGCCAATTGTTGTCCGGTTATTCCTTTTTCAAACTGACGAACCGAACCGTCGGGAAATGTGATATTAATCATGTTTTTTGAACCTTACAAATGGTTTTTTATTTAATGCTGCAAAGATACATTTTTTTTAGAAGGGAACCGTATCTATCGTCCATTTAGGGCACATCAAAATGCCGCAAGAATAGGTATGTCACACGGTAAATTTGTAAGTTATTTTGGCTAAACTTATTTGCACGGAAATCGCATAGAGGATTTCGGCAAAAAACAATGCATTCAATTAGAACACAAAGATTTGTTCCACAATTCCATAACATCGGTTACAGAATCTCAGACATCATTGTTGGGGATAATTCTTGAAACAGGGTTCAACGATTCAAAATAAACTGAAGAATAAAGAACCGTTACTCTATCTCAGTCCACTCCCCATCTTCATTTTTTAGCAGAATCTCATTAAAAATCAAATGCAGCAGAAAGGCCAGCGGCAGGAAAAAGAATGTATTGGCAAAAAAGCAGAGCCAGTAATGCTCCGCAATCCATGGAGTTGGAGACAAAATATTCAGAATGCTACTTGCAAGCAGGATAGTTAACGGGTATAAAAAAAGAATCACCCCCGTTATAGCATACGAATATTCACGCACAAAGGAATTAGCACGACTGCTTATTACAGTCATGGCAAAAGGGACCAAAACATACGGTAATTCGATTAAAAAAGCACTCATTTTTTTCTTTTTTAATGGTTTGACAATCAACAGAATTTCTCATTTGTTTGGCACATTTTTGACGTTATCAATGCAACGTCCTCATCTATTTTATAATATGTAACTATGACTGCAAAAATACAAAATAGTTTAACCAAAATCGAAAGAAATGCGGCTCAGAGCAATAAAACAAGCATCAACTCCGGGAGACGCAAAAAATATCAATCGATTATCTGCATATTTTTCATCAGAAAAGAGGCATTCAGCTTCGTACTAATGCCCGGTTTCAGCTTGTAGTCAAAAAACAGTTGGTTCTCGGTAAGCTCCACTTCAAAGCAATGGTTGCTAACGCAATCCGGATACTTCTGTTCTAGCTCTCCGATAACCAGATCGTGCGTGGCAACAATTACGATTGCATTGAGACTGATCAGTTTCTCCAACAACCCCAATGATCCGGTTTGTTTATCTTTGGTATTGGTACCGCGAAGTATTTCATCGAGGACAACCAGTGTTCGCGGATTGTGTTGTACATGCTCTATAATCTGCTTAATTCGTACCAGTTCGGCATAAAAATAGGATTCGTTATTGGAGAGCGAATCTTGAATTTTGATGCTCGACATTATATCGCAAGGGGTAAACTCAAAGCTCCGGGCTGGAACCGGCGAGCCATTCATGGCCAGTATAAGATTTACTGCCACGGTACGGAGAAACGTACTCTTTCCGGCCATATTGGCTCCCGTAATAATTTGAATCGATGGAGCACCCGCAATCGATATGGAGTTATTCACCCGCACCTCTGGATGAAGCAAGGGATGCCCCAGGTCGGTCGCATCGATTTTGAACGTGTCATCTGAGATGGTCGGATAGACACTGTTTTCGCGATTATTGAATGTAAACGTAGCAAAACTAATAAGCACCTCCATTTCGGCCATTGACGAAAACCATCCGTTCACTTCGCCTTGGTGAAGAGTCTTCCAACGTATAAGCAAATGGTATACGTGAATTTCGAACAGGAAGACCGCATTTAGCAAAAAAGCCAGCAAAACATTATCGCGTATATCAAAGAACGATAGAATGCGGAAAAGCGCGTGCAACGAACGGCTGGCTGTACTTTCGCCAGAGAAGAGCCTTTGCCGGAGGTTGCGCAGATATTCGGATTGAAAATCTTCTTCTTCAATTAATTTGAAAAGCGCTGTATACTTAACAAAGGTTTTTGAAATGTTTTCAAGCTGCGAGTGTGCCTTCACAATCAAACCGGCTTGACGCCCCCCCACAACCAGCGAAACAAAAATCGGAATTACCAGAGATCCCCAGGTAAGAATCTGAATGGCAGCCAGAGTAATCCATAGAACGTTGATGATCCCAAGAGCGATCGCCACTTTCCTCACAACCAACTTTTTCTCACTCGGTTGGGACAACCATGCTTGCAACGCCTTCGCTTCGTGTCCGTTCTCCGGACTGGACATCCCATGTGCCTGAAAATTCTGAATAAAATCAACTTTGGAGGTTAGCTCTTCGATGGCCGATTGTTTCTTGAGAATAATAGCAGAATCTTTTTCAGGATCACACAGTGCCTGCGCAAAAGCGACACATCCGGAGCGTGTGGTGCCCCGGTTGAGGTATTGATAAAGCGATCCATTACCAAACAGATCGAAATCATTGGCCAGATAAGGATTGATCGCTGCAAATCCGCTACCGTTCTCCCGGCGGTCATAGTTATGTTCCAGAAAAAGCAGTTCATTCCGGTTGACCTCTACTTTATACGACAACAACGTGATACGATCTTCGAGCCGGAGGTTGCGGTTGACGAAAACCATCAAAGCGCCTAACGACAATAGAGAAACTATCAGTATCACGGAATAATGATCGGCGACGAAGAAGAGGCTAAGAAAGCCGATGAATGCCAGAAATGCAGCCAGACGCATCCAAGACAAGAGCAAACTCTGTTTTTTCAACGTAGCAAGCTCTTTTTCAAAAGTGTCTACTCTCTCCTGATAATAGGTTTTTGGTGACATAGGCTATAAATGTGTTCAGAATATGCTGGCTCAAACAGATGAATTCTCGTCTTCTGTTTTTTCGGTTACTACCACTTCCCGATACAGTTGTACAAACAACAGGATGAGCAACAACCAAAATCCCCAGCGCAACGACACAGAAGAGAATAAGCTCACCACAAGATAGGTGATTAGCAGCGCAATATTGGCCATATACAAAACTGTCTGTCTTTTCTTTATTCGGATACGCTTCGGATTGATAAGCAAAACCAACGAGATAAGAAAACTGAAACCAACGAGTAACTTTCCGGCCAGATTTTTGTAATTAAAAATGGTTCCAATACCCGACAGTGAACTATCCGTTGGCATTTTGACCCACTCCCATAGCCGATACATTGTCCAAACAGCATTCGTAAGTGTTGAATTGGTCTTATCTCCTTTGCCGGAAGCCGTGCTCACTGCCGTCCGCGACGAGGAGTCTTTTTGCAAAGAATCAGCAGCAACTACCTGTGCCTGCATTGGAGCCAACGTATCGGGACTTAATGCCGCGATACTATCCTGTAGGCGTTTACGCTCTTCAAAACTTATTGCCGCCTCTCTGTTTACGGCTAACTGTCGCTGGTTATAGGCCAACTCCATTTCAGGACCTACGCATGTTCTTACAAAAAATGTAAAAGGCAAACAGTAACAGAGAACGGTAAGAATACGTAATGTCAGTTTCATTTGTGCAAGCAATTAATTGATAATGCCCCGGTAATAATCGACGGTCGATTCGGAACCGATACCGACTGTATGTGAATTTGTTGCCATACAATCAAATGCAGACACGTTGCAACAAAGATGCTACAACGTGTCATTATTTGTAAATGGTAAGTTCTATTTCAATCCGGGAATGACCCGGCTAAACCTTAATTAAAATGGTAGAGGAAGATTACCGAGCCCTGGAAAGCCGGTTTATTGCTATCTTTAATTTCCATTGTAACCCCAATCTCGGCTTTGATAACCCCTCGCAGGTTGACTGCCGACACGAGAGTAGCTCTGACGCGCACATCACTTTCTACCGTTACTGCCTGATTAAATTTCAGTTTTTCGATGCCATAGTTCACAAGGAGCTTTGTATTTTGTACATCTACAATCTGAGCCCATAGCACGGGAAGCAACGACACGGTAAGGTAACCGTGAGCGATGGTAGCTTTGTAGGGACTTTCAGCCTTAGCTCTCTCTGCATCAACATGAATCCATTGATGATCGAGCGTGGCGTCGGCAAATAAATTAATTTGTTCTTGCGTAATCGTTAAATAATCGGATACGCCTAATTCTTTTCCAAGATAAGGTAGAAAATCCTCATAACTGGAAATGACAACTTTACTCATGCTTTTTGGTTATTTGTTTGGTTAAATCAATCGAGCACAAATATACAAAGTTTCATTTGTATATTTTGTGAAATTAAAGTAGTTTGAACAAAAATAGTTGATCGCTGCAACTTTTAAATGGTTAAGCAATTGGAAAATTTATGCTGCCTTTCATAAATCAAGCGGAGTCTTTTATGTAAAGAAGCGTTTGCTCAAGAATTCAGCAAATTGCTCTTTGTAGGAATCGGAAATGGGAATATACGTTTTGCCAAACACAATGCGGTTGCGCTCTATGGTTTTTATTTTGTCGAGCTGAACAATAAACGACCGGTGTACCCGCATAAAACGGTCGACCGGTAGGCGCTCTTCTACTGTTTTCATACTCATAAGCGACAGTATGGGTTCGGAACTGCTTTCGAGATAAATTTTCACATAGTCTTTCAGCCCCTCCACGTAAAGAATCTGACTGATAGATATCTGCACCAGTTTGTACTCGGTTTTCACAAAAATAGAGTCGTTACCCGCCTCTCCTCCGTTTTGATTACGTAGTAAATCGAACCATTTGACCGCTTTGTTGGCGGCCTGCAAAAATTCCTGATAACTGATGGGTTTCAACAGGTAATCGAGCGCATTCACCTTATAACCGTCCAGTGCATATTGCTGAAACGCCGTTGTAAAAATCACCTTGGGTTTGTCGCCTATCATTTTGGAGAGTTCCAGCCCGTTGAGTTCGGGCATTTGAATATCGAGAAAAAGGAGATCGATGCCTCCCTGATGAATCATCTCCATGGCAGCAACAGCATTATTGCAACGCCCTATAAGATTAAGAAATGGCGTTTTACGAACATAACTCTCCAGCAAATCGAGTGCCAGAGGTTCATCATCAACAATCAAACAGTTAATCATCATACAAACAATGGTATTAGCGTATAAAGATCGGGCTAAAAATAAGAAAAGCCGCTCCTAAGAACGGCTTTTCCCGTATTATTATTTCTGTCGTTTCAAAACCAGTCCCGCGTTTTCTTGTCCGTCAGCAGCTGGCATACCATCAGCTTTCAATGTAATCGTATCGTCATCTTTGAAAGTACCGACATTTTTCATTGTTGTACCGTTAAAATCGATTTCGAAAGAAAGACCGGTAGCTGTGATTTTTCCATTAGAAATGGGCATGTCTCCCTGAGGAGTTACAATTGCACCGGTAACTTTTTCACCTTCGGTTGTAAATTTGAAAGTCATTTCCATTCCCTGACCACCATCGGGTCCGCCAAATGATGCTTTCCAAGTTCCATCTACTTTACCTGCATATGCCTGCAAAGCAAAAAGCAGCGCAAATGCTACTGTAGCTAATGTTTTCATAGTTAAATGTTTAGTTGTTAATAATTAAGATAATATACGCGTTTTAAAGATTAAAACCTGATTTTCAGTTCGGAGAAATAGCTGTTCTCTCTATTTTCGAGAGTCAGTTTATACCGTTGCGGATAGAGCAAATCCAACCGTTTTTTAAGGTTCTCCTGCCCTATTCCCGATCCGCTTTTATCTTGCTGATTCTTGGGAAAGAAACTGTTCTCCACGCTACATACCACTTCGCTACCCTCTTTGGAAGTGAGTTTAATATTGATAAACGATGAATGCGTCGGACTCACTCCATGCTTGAAGGCATTTTCCACCAACGAAATGAACAACATCGGAGCAATCAGATCGCGACCCGATTCAATCTCGAACTCCGTCGTTAGTTTTACCTGATCGGAGAGCCTCAACGACATCAATTCGATATAGCTCTTCAGAAAGCTGATCTCCTTCTCAATCGGAACAAAGTTATCGTTATTTTCGTACAATACATAACGAAGTAACTGACTCAAACGATGAACCGTATCCTGAGCCTGTTCGGGATGAACCGGAATCAACGAATAGATATTATTGAGCGTATTGAACAGAAAATGAGGATTGAGCTGGTTTTTGAGGTTTTTCAACTCCGATTCGAACCGATTTTTTTCCATCTCTTTCCGCTCGGTCTCCGTTTTGTACCATTTGCCGGTAACCCGAATCGCCACGCTAAGTCCCACGGAAAACACTAGAGAGGTAAGATCTCTGAACAAAAAGGGATCAGGGTGGCGAGGCATACGCATCCTGCCAGCCATCGAGCCCTGCCATAAGTGGGCAAACTCAACCGATCGATACCAGTAGAGCAGTAAACAACAAAGCGCAATCAAAAGCGTATTGACTATAATAAACCGAACGGTCTTTCTATCAAAGAGAAATTTGTTTATCAGATATAAATAATTCAGGTAGAACACAATGCAAAACGCACCTATGTAAACACAATATCCGAAATACATGTTTATTCTAAAATGACGTCCATCATTCATAAAAATGAATGGAGAGCAGAAGAGTAATATCCATACAAGCAGATGGATACAAACCTGAATTTTATTACGGTGTTTTTGTGTATTGATTATCATACTGAGTACAAAGATACGATTGCTTATAAAAATACAAAATATTTATAGAATAAAAATGGAAAAACAAGCCGTTTTTTATTATTCATACCTCAATGCTTCGATCGGATCGAGACTGGAAGCTTTACTGGCAGGATACCATCCGAAGAAGATACCGGTGGCCGTACATACTGCGAATGCCAGGAAGACGGTGTAAACCTGAATAAAGATGGGCCATCCGATCGCAAATTTTACGAGTAACGAAACGCCAACTCCAAACAAGACACCGATCACCCCTCCGGTAACACTAATCAGAATAGCTTCGATCAGAAATTGAAACAGAATATCGATACCGCGAGCTCCAATCGACATGCGGAGACCGATTTCGCGGGTGCGTTCGGTTACGGAGACGTACATGATATTCATAATACCGATACCCCCTACCAGAAGCGAAATGGCGGCAATAGCAGCCAACAGCACGGTCATCATGTCGCTGGTGGAAGTCATCATGGTAAGCAGTTCTTTCTGCGACCGGATACGGAAATCATTATCGGCATCTTCGGCCAGTTTGTGCGATTTACGCAATATGGTTTCCATTTCATCCTGAGCGGCATCCGATACGGCTTCGCTGCGTGCCGAAGCTACAATATTGTTGAAATAGGTTATGGCTGCAATACGTTTCATTACCGTGGTGTAGGGAGCCAGCACCACGTCATCCTGATCCTGACCCATGGAGTTGTTTCCTTTCTCGGTCAATACACCCACTACACGCATCGGAATATTTTTGAAACGAATCACTTTCCCCACCGGATCTTCTCCATTGGTAAAGAGGTTTGTTACAACGGTTTTTCCTATCACACACACTTTGGCAGCCGCTTTAATATCCTGATCGGTAAACATATCCCCGTCGGCAATGGTATACTTACGGATATTTAGATAACTGGTATTCACGCCCGACATGGAAGTCGGTGAATTGTTGGTACTGTAAATGGCCTGGCCAGCGGCAGTCACGACCGGAGTAATATCCGAAAGGTATTCGCTCTGATCCACCAAAGCCTGATAATCGGCCTGTTTCAGGGTTTGCATGCTGCTGGCATCCTGACGAACGCCTCCCATCATTCCTTGTCCAGGCTCTACAAATATCATGTTCGAGCCCATATCGGACAACGAATTCTGAATGCTTCGTTTCGATCCTTGTCCGATGGCCAGCATGGTGATAACCGAAGCAACACCGATGATGATGCCGAGCATGGTCAGGAATCCCCTGAACTTATTATTGCTCAAAGCCCGCAAGGCGATCTTGAACAAATTGCTAAAATTGACATATCGTTTAATCATCGAGTTTCGGAAGTTTTAGTAATGCTTCATGTGCCGAAGCAATATTGTTGTTTACTGTATCTTCAAGAACCAAGCCATCGCGCAGCACGATGTTACGACTGCTAAATGATGCCAGTTCGGGATTGTGCGTAACGAAGATGATCGTACGTCCTTCCTTCTGATTCAAATCCTGAAAGAGCGAAAGAATTTCGAACGAAGTGCGCGTATCGAGGTTACCGGTCGCCTCATCGGCCAGAACGATGACCGGTTCGTTTACCAGTGCACGGGCAATGGCTACACGTTGCTGCTGTCCACCCGACATCTGATTCGATTTGTGGTAAAGCCGGTCGGCCAATCCCACTGCCTGAAGCGATTCAATGGCTTTGCGTTTCCGCTCGCGCGACGACACTTCGTTGTTATAAATCAACGGAAGTTCTACATTTTCAACGGCTGTGGTTTTCGGAAGCAAGTTGTACGACTGAAAAACAAAACCGATTTTGCGGTTGCGAAGCATGGCCCGTTCATCTTTATTCATTTGCTTGATGGAAATCCCATCGAGCTTATAATCGCCGTCGGAGGGAGTATCGAGACATCCGATAAGATTCAGCAGTGTAGATTTTCCCGAACCGCTGGTACCCATGATGGTAACAAATTCTCCGGCCGATATCGAGAAAGAGACCCCCCGAAGAGCATGTACCGTCTCGCTACCGACCACGAAATTGCGTTTCAGGTTGACTACTTCAATGATGTTCTTTGCCATAATTAATTTGCGGTTTTGGTTCTTCTGCTATCGCCACCCGGGCGTTTGGGCATAAACGGACTGTTACCTTCCGATGAAGGAGCTCCCATCGGAGCTACAACAGCCATTTTTTCACCCACTATAATTTCATCACCCACTTTGAGCCCGCTCAGAACTTCGGTGTGAGTGGCATCGGTAGATCCAATCATAATCTTCACAGCTTTCATTCCGGTTGGTTGCTGAATCCATACCTGTTTTTCGCTGCCTCCGGTTTTATTTGCCTTTTTACCGGTCGGGCTATAATTGAGCGCCTTGTTGGGGATAATAAGTATGTTATTTTTCTCCATTGTATAGATATTCACACTGGCAGTCAGACCCGGTTTGAGTTTGAATTCGGGGTTGGGTGCCATTATTACCACTTTGTAGGTTACAACGTTGGATGTAGTTGTAGCTTCGAGACGTACCTGTGTCACTGTTCCCTGAAATGTATCGTCGGGGTAAGCATCAACCGTGAAAGTCACTTTTTGTCCTTCTTTCACCTGTCCGATGTCTGCCTCATCAATGTTGGCCAATACCTGCATGTGGCTCAGGTCGTTGGTGATGGTGAAAAGCGTAGGGGTAGTCATGGCTGCAGCTACGGTTTGTCCCTCTTCAACGGCACGCGAAAGCACTACTCCGTCAATCGGCGAGTAGATGGTTGCGTAGTTGAGATTTGTTTTGGCCTTGATTACATCCGATTGCGATCTTTTATAATTCAGCTTGGCCGTGTTATAATTGTACTCAGCCGTTTCGTAATCGGTTTTACTGACCGCCTGCTTTGCATAAAGATCTTTTACCCGGTTAAAGTTTTTTTCCTGATAATCCATCTGCGTTTTATTCACATTCAGATCGGTCAGAGCGCTTTGGTAAGTCGAATTCAACACCGTTTTGTCAAGTTCAGCCAAAAGCTGGCCTTTTTTAATAACCGAATTGTAATCAACATAAATTTTGTAAATGGTTCCCGACACCTGTGTACCGACAGTGATTGTTTTAATGGGTGATACGGTTCCGGTGGCGGTTACCGATGCCGAGATCGTTCCCATTGTAACTTTAGCTGTTTCGGGAATGGCCGGTTGCTGTTTCTCTTTTTTACAGGTAAAAAATCCGATCAGAATCAGCACCAGAATAGCTGCAATGCCGATCCATATTTTAGTTCTCTTGTTCATAAAAGTATGTTTTGAAGTTAATTTGCCGTTTATTTATTCTTAATGTATTTTGGCCTCACCTCACGACGACTTCGTGTCGGAGTCAGATATTTATCGTCTGACCCAACCCCTCTCCTAAGGAGAGAGACTTTGTATCTGCATTATGAGGCATATCTCCCATTATTGCTATCGTGTTCCTCCTCGCAAACAAAAAAGATTCCTATTTCTTTCCCCTCTGGGGAAAGTCCCCGAAGGGGGATAGAGGTCGGAGAGGAGGTTAGGAGGAGAGGTCTTACCGAAAAATGATTCGATACAAACTCTATTGTATGGGGATATTCTGATAAAAATTCAATAGCTTCAGGTTAAGTACTGCCGAATATTTTGCCTGCAACAACTCCATTTGAGCCGACAGATAGGTATTTTTGGCATTCAACAGCTCCACCGTATTTTTCATTCCCAGATTAAACTGATCGTTAATGAGCGAATAACTCACTTCCGATGATTTCACTTTGTCTTTTGCAGCCATGTATTTGCTTTGCGACGAAACCACGTCCTGATAGGTAGTCTCTATTGTTTTCAATAACGTCTTTTGTGCTGCCGTGTAGTCTAGCTGCGCGCTTTTGATGGCATATTCAGCCTTTTCAACTGCCGACTTGGTTTGTCGGTTGTTAAAGATTGGAATGCTTACGCTTACTCCCAGACTTTGAGTCAGGCTGTTGCCGAGCTGGGTGGTAAACTTTTCATTGCTATTGTAGAGGTTGCCCGTACCAATACTTCCCGAAAGAGAAACTGTGGGATAGTATGCCGCTTTACTCTTGTCGAGCGAAAGTTCGGCTACTTTAATATTCATCTGTCCGGTTTTAATCTCGGGACGGCTCGAAAGGGCTGCATTGTAGATCTGGTTTTTGTCGGCAATCGGTTGCAATACGGCCTCATCGTTAATCTCAGGAAACGCAATGTTCAACTCCTCGTTAATATCCAGTTCCAACAACTGTTTCAACGTTAGCTTGGCCTGGTCAAGGGTGTTTTGAGCAGCCGTGAGCGAGTATTTATCGCTACTCAACTGCGTTTCTACCTGAGCGTAATCGTTCTTGGCGGTAGAACCGGCATCAAGTAACTGTTTGGCTCTTCTCAGCTGAGCTTCAGACGATTCAATGGTTTGTTTACTGATTTTCACCGCTTCGTTGGCATACAAGATATTGAGGTAGGCCTGTGTGATGGCGGTGGTGATGTCGTTTTCGGTAGACGAAGAAGAGAGCTCCTGCAACTGCACCTGCAACCCTTGTTGCTCGATGTTTTTGGTAATTCTTCCTCCGTTCCAAAGCGTCATCGACGAACTGACGGAGTAGCGTCCGGCAACATTACTGCTGTTGTGGTACGCGCCGCTAAGTCCGGGCACCCTGCTATTGGAAAACGTTTGAGAGACCGACCCGTCGAGCGAAGGCAAGCGGGAGGCTTTGGCGGTCAGAAGATCCACTTTGGCTTCGGAAACACCAATTTTCGATTTCTGAACCTGAATGTTGTTTTTCAGCGCATAGTCAATGCTGCTTTTCAGATCCCATTGTGCCGGTTTTTGCTGCGCGAAGAGTTGCAGTGCGCAACCGAGGCAAACAAGCAATCCCAGAATAGTTTTTGTTCGAAACATATAATTGTTTTTTCAGTTTTCGAAAACAAATCTACGACAGGGAGGCTTCTTGCTGCAATTATAGTATAAGAAGAGCCCGATTTTATCGACATAAATTGGAATTTTGTCGACGAATCCGGAAACAAACAGAGAACGGATAGCAACGTTACTATTTGAAAACAACATTACTATCCGTTCCTTGCGACAGAAAGCCGGTTAAAAAGAAGAAGGTTGTCGCCTGAGTGGCAAAACAACCTATCGTATAGCGAGTAATCGTATTAAGACAAGGAGTGCCTCATGTAGAAAATCGTGGTGGCATTGTGGGCTAAGGTTTCGGTCACTACAAACCCTTTTTTGCGATAGATCTCCACATTTTGGGTGTTTGCCGTTTCCAAAAACAGCGGCGTTTTCAGCGACTTGCAGACTTCTATCACAGGATTCATCAGTTTACTTGCCAACCCTTTGCCTTGCGCTTCGGGCAATACGCCGATGGTATAGAGATACCAGTATTTTTGACGTTTGGGAAACTGTCGGCACGAATCAGCCTTACTCTTCAAATTACGAATCACGCAGGGAACGCCCATTTTGAACAGAAACAGCAAATTACGCTTTATAAAATTCCAGGTAAACCGTTCTTTGGCTTCGTTTTTCCACATAGCCACCCCCGTGTTATCGTTGGTAACATAAATACATCCGTTTTCCAGTGTCTCGTCAATCGTATAGTCCATAATCACATCCAATTTGTTTTTATGTCGCGATTGCTCGGTGAGCCACTTTATGCAGGGATCGTTTTTAAACGATTCGGTCAACACTCTCTTGATGGTAGGTTTATCCTTCCAGTTTGCCAAACGCAGATTGGCATTATCAATTTTCAATTTCATACAGTGGACTTCCTAATCAATGCCGGATAAAAAGTTAAGCTACAAATTTATTAGAATTATTGTTTTCAGAATTAAATTCATCAATTGTCAG
>Ga0183099_1000083_pt1 | contig 61863 bp, 47 predicted proteins | sample Biomet1_FD_127788 | JGI IMG/M metagenome (GOLD analysis project Ga0183099, IMG submission 127788) | Microbial communities from bioreactor (seeded with anoxic lake sediment) at LBNL, California, USA - Biofuel metagenome 1 | ecosystem: Engineered > Bioreactor > Anaerobic > Unclassified ... | reverse complement strand
CAGAGTTGTTTAATGTACTTTCCATAATATCAGCTTTAATAAAGTTATGCTTTACGGAAGCAAATATAGAGAGTAAAAAAAAGAAAGTAAGAGTTAATAAAGGTCAATACATCTCATACAATTTCGCTAGACATAATTACATATAAAAGCTTGATTATATGCAACTTAAAGACAACAAACAGATAGTCTCAAATAATTGTATTATACTTACTTCTGAACATATAATATCAGATAATAACATTTTTATGCTGTTCAACATAAAAGAGAATGCACTTGCCCATTATGAGCAAGTGTATTCAAATAGTTTAAATAATAAAACCGATCAGATTGTAGTTTTATTTAGAAGATTCCATTTGCTGGATATACTCGTTAGGAGTAATTCCGGTTAGTTTTTTAAATGATCTGAAGAAGGATGCGCGTGAACTAAATCCGCATTTCTCAGATAATGCAGTGAGAGTATATCTTGAATACTTTGGATCATTAGCCAACTCTTTAAATTCGGTAATGCGATATTCATTCACAAAATCATAATAATTCTGATTCAAATATTGATTAAATACATAAGAGAGTGAATGAGAAGTACATTTAATTGCATGAGCCAAATCGGAAATCTTTAAGTTCGGATTAATATATGGCTTATCCTTTTTCATATACTTCGTGAGATTATTGTAGATGTGCTTACACTCTTCGTTACTCAACTTTGCAAATTTATACTTTTCCTCATCTTGCTTTATGCGTTCCTGTTTCGAAGATTCTTTTTCAGTAGAATCTGGTTCTTCGGATGAAGTTGATTGTACCTGCGTGTCTTCAGACTCGGATGATTCGGGTGATAAAGTTTCTTCTTCTTTTTTTATTAATCGCTTACGCAAATAGTTTCTACCCCAAAGAGCTAAAGCAATAATTGTTGCCACAACGGCAATCCAGAATATAACAAGTAAAAAAGGGCTGATCATAACAGATATAGTTTCTTCTGATTTTTCATCGCCTTGAAGGCGAACATGAAATGTATAACTTCCAATAGGAAGATCGTAATAGGATACTTCATTTTTTCCGGTTATTGTTTGCCAATCCTCATCATATCCTTCAAGTTTATATTCATAAATCATAGAGGAAGGGTCACTATATGTGAGACTTGAAAACCGGAAAGTCAAATTATTCTGATCTCTTGATAGTGAAATATCTTTTTCAGCTCTTATCTCTTCCTGCATATCGCTATCAAGGGACTGACCATTTACCAAAATGTCAGTTAATACAATAGAATAAGGGTTTCGTTTAGTGGAAGCAACCAATGCCGGATCTACAGACAGTAATCCTTTTGAATTACCAAACCACAATTTTCCTTTGGCATCTTTATAGCAGGCTGCTACATGAAAAATAGGATCGGGTATTCCATCAGTAAAATTAAAACTTTGCAGAATGCTTTCATCACGATTCATACTAATAATGCCATTATCTCTGCTGAGCCAATACTTACCTGTATTATCTTCTATTACAGACATAAAGGCATTGCCCAGTAACTTATGTTTCATTTCCAAACTTTGAAAATTACGCATAGATAAATCTGATTTGAAAACATCTCCTTTATCGGGACAAAAGAAAATATTGTTATGCGAATCCTGATATATATATCTTATTTTCTCTTTATTAAAGAAACCTTGAGGGAAAATATTCGATTTAATGCTTTGAGAAACAGGATCAAATATACATAATCCATTGTCTGTTGCTATCCACCCTTTCTTTGTTGAATCAAAGAAGATATAATATACATTTCCATCGAGTAACTGGGAGTTTGTACTTGTATATGTTTTTATCTCTTTGGTTTGTTTGTTATAACAATGCACTCCCTGAGAAGAAGCAATCCATAAATTGCCGTTACTATCTTCTTCAAAATGAAAAATGTGACCTTTCTGAAAAACATCTCCTTTATCAAAGTCGTGTAATGAAAGAGTCTGAGGATTAAGCACGGATACTCCCCCACCATAAGTACCTATATAATATTCATTATTATAACGGCGTAAAGACAAAATAAGGTTGGAGCGAAGTGACGATTTATTATAGCTCTTTACCAGTTTCTTATCTTCCGAAATATAATACAATCCTTCGCGGGTTCCAATCAACTTCTCTTTATCATGTATTACAAAAGAACGAACCGGTAAATTGGATGAATTAAAAAGCGGAGGGAATGAATAAACTTTAAAAAGATTGTTTTGATACAGACTGTAATCAAATCCGGCTTGATAAAAACCAATCCAGACAATACCGTCTCTGTCTACCAATAAAGAATATACTGAGTTTGAACGAATTCCGGCTTTATCCTGAGGATTGTACTGAATAGAGCGTACAACTTTTTGCTGACTATGAGATAAAAAATGAACTCCATTTCCATCCGTAGCCACATATATCATCTCTTTTCCATCACTTGATAAATCTGATATAATATTACTTCCAACCTCCATGGAACGTGAAAAACGGGAAGTAGGAATATCAAAACGAACAAGTCCGGCATTTGCCGTTCCCAGGTATAAAGTAGATCCAATAATAGTTATTTTAGAAAAACTATTCAGATTGGGGGAATCATTGAAGCGAAATTGCTTTATTTTTCTGCTTTGTGTGTTATATGAGTAAAGTCCCATAGGAGTTGCCATCCATAGGGTTCCGGTTTTGTCAATAGCCATTCCAAGAATATGATTTCCTGAAGAAAGGATATTGTTATCGGGTATAATCTGGTTGAAACTTCCATTGTTATAGATAAAGACTCCCTTTTCGCTACCGACATATAAAACATTATGCGAATCCTGAATCAAAGAATGTACACCGCAATTTATTAAGCCAGATGAGAAGAGCTCTAACTGATCTGTCTTCTTATTAAGTTTCCAAAGTCCGAGTCCGTTTCCGGTCCAAAGATTCTTATCTTTTGTTTCTAATATTGAAGTAACACGTTTTTTATTGATATCAGAACCGGAAAAAGGATAATGTTTAATAGTTACTCCATCAAAGCGTTCCAGACAGTTGTCTGTTCCTATCCACATAAACCCTTGCGCATCTTTATAGAATGCATTAACCAATAAATCAGACAATCCTTCGGACATTGTAAGTCCACGAAAAGTATATGATTGCCCATATATAGAAACAGAAAGAAGTAATAGCCAAAGCATTAATAACTTCTTTCTACCGTTCATTATTAAAATTAAGTTTTTCAATGTATTCTTTTAACCATTTATTTGTAAAGGAATATGCAAATATAGCTATTTTCAATGATTAACAATGTTTAATAATGAAAAAACAGAAGCGTTTTTCAGCTATTATATCCATAAAAATAACATATACTGTAGTTTACAAACAAGGTTCAGACAAAGACATATTATTTAAGTATCGGACTCGAATATTTATACCCCGTAATACATTTGCAAAAAAGAAAAACACAACCTCAAGAAAAACAGGTTAACAAATCTTTCTTCATCGTTTATCTTTTCACTTCAACGTAATTTGCAGCAGGTAACTTATAGGTTTTACCCGAAATAACTATTTTACAAGGCACACTTGATGAATAGAACCATTTACCTTGCTTATTTTCCAGAATAGCATTTGCTAAAGCAGAAGTTTCTATAGAGCAATTGGCTCCTTTCAACAAACGGCCATTTCCCATAAACAATACACAATTGCCACTATTTTCCACTCCAATTACAGCATAAGCAGCTTCCGATGTCATGTTCTGATACAAGACCTTAGTCACTGATTTTGACGAGAAAATATAATCAGTTCTACCATTTTTACTGGCAATTTTAATACCTACAAAATCGTTTGCAGTGGTCTTTGCATCAAAATAAGAAACCGAAACAATGTTACTTGGTTCGTTCTTGCTGCTTGGTTCAAAGACAGAAACAAACGGACGGGTCCATGCTTCACCATTCTGACGGGCAACAAAGGTTAGTGTGGGTGAATTCTTTATGTCATAAGGCATTGGTGTACGACTCATACTTTCTGTATATGGTGCCAATACACTGAAAATCTCGCGATTCTTTTCTCCTTTTACCCACATATTCATTGAAATATCATCGCCACCGGGCACTGTCATGGTAAAGGTAGTTTTAATATCCTTGTCGGTAACCTGCGATTTCTGATTATACAAATAAGAATAAGCATACAGGTGAGCACCGGCAAACGCAAGATCATCGGTTGGTTTCAAATTAAGAGAATCTCCTGTTGATGCATCTGCTACAGACATTTTCTGTCCAAGGTTGTGATATATATAATCGTGCATCTTATCACCACCCTTCTGTTTCTTCGAGCGGAAAATATCTACATAATATCCATGTTTATCGTCAGTTCTGATAATACTCATTAAACGATTCTGGTCAGCTTGTGTTTCCGGTTCCAAAAAAGAGACATCAGAATATGTTATTCCGGTATATATGCCATATCTTTGCTCAGACTGTGGATAATTACCTTTCACCTCGAAACCATGATTACTTTTCATTTCCGGATAACGCGAAATTCCATCTACAATAACAGTATTATGAGCAAGGAACTGTGAGTAATATTCGGCATAATCCTGTGCGAAATATCCGGATCCAAGGCCAGCATCGGGTCCAAGAATATAGCCTTTACCGTAAAGTTCCATAGTTATGCCATTGGAGTGCATGTGGTTGCCTAATGATGCCGCTTCTGAAATCATCAATCCATATCGGGGATTCATACTGTTGCGCTGAACCAGCCAACTAACATTGGGGGCATAAAACAAAGGAGATGTATAGACTTCAATTTTGCCTGCCGATACCGAAGGATCAAGCACCAAAGGTTTATCACTGAAAAAAGAAGTGATCTCAGCCGGAATATTCTTTTTATCTTTAGCTGCTTTTCCGGCATCTTCGTTCAGTAGTTTATACATTCCGGTAAAATAGTTCTCCTGCTCTTTTTTATTGAATTTCTGCGCATTGGCTATCATGCGTGCATAGAAATCGGTACGAGGTTTCCCGTAATGGGTATCCCCAAAACCGGTAGTTAATCCGTTCGGGAAAAGATATTGTGGAATGTGAGCCACGGCTTTCTTAATGACAGGCATTTGTTCCAATGCATCAAAATTCATAGTGCGGGCATACATATCTACGAAATTAGCGAAATCGGCCACTACATTCTGACTATAACCGGGGCATTCTCCCCAGATTCCTGTATTAGGATCAAAACCATAATTCATTAATTTTGTGAGCGACCACTGACGAATACTTGATTTATTAAGCACATAATCAAGATAATAGCCACGTCCTTTCTTATCGGCATAATGACCATCGTCTTCCAGTATTAATCCTATATTATTTATATATACAGCCTGAAATAAATCCCAGTTATTGTGGGGAACACCTCTGTCTATTATATTATCTGCAAACTTTTTGAAAGTAGAGGCGTATATATCCATTTTATCAGCCTTATGTTCTTTCAGATAATAGTAAAGGAAATCGTAAGCGGGAACCAGAGCGTTTAATATATCTTCGTGAATTACCTCAAAAGAAGAGAGTCCTACAAGTGTTTGCTGATGTCCGTGATTCAAATCATAAGGCACTTTACGGTAATACATTCCCGTCATATACATATCAAAAAGATCCTGAGCAAACTTTGCATATTTTTCTTCGCCGGTAATCCAGTAAACAAAAGCTGCATCGCGGGCCATATTCATAATCTCCAGATTAATTGACTCTATATTTCGTCCGGTTTTCGACTGTTCAGCCCATTCCAGCGGTCGGCCCTCCTTGGAATTATTGTGAAAATAAAGTCCCCGTGGATCGTCCATATAAGGGAGTATATCTTCCAGTTTAGGACGACCATAAATGGTTGTGCTTGCACGTGTTCCGGTATAACGAACTGTAGGAACAGGAGCATTTCCTTCGGCATGAGAATAAACTTCACCGTTAATGAAAACATCTGTACTATGTGTTTTCCAATACATTTGCAATCGTGAAACAATCCATTCGGGATCTGTTATATGACGATTCACATAAGTATCTATTCGAAGTTTCAGTCTGGTAAAAACATCTCTTGCCCATGCTTCGTTGGCTATTAACTGTTTTGTTTCTTCTTTCCCTTTGGCATTAGTCAGCACACGAGGATGTTCCTGATCTAAAGAAGCAGGAATCTGAATATGCTGAGCACTTAACTGCAAAGAGGCAAAAAGGCAAAATAGTAATATTATTCGTTTCATCTTTCCATAATAATTTGATTCTGTAAATTTAGTACGAATAAACCAAATGATTTACTCAATGCCATATAATATTTTTCCTCAATTATTGCTTTTTCGTAGGTTTTTCATCTATAAAACATTCATTTCCAGCAATGAAACACATTTTAACTCAGCTTTTCCATTTTCAGAGACAACTTATAAGGTTATATTCTGACAATACGTTTTACTTTTCAACTTAACTAGCTGATTATAAGCTGCGGGGGAATTAGTTTCGCCCCCTATAATAACAAAAAAAAGGAGTGTTTCCCCGCAGATTGGCAAAACCATTTTATACCCGATTAATTGAAATAAAAAAGAGTAAAAACCCATTCCTGGAAAGGTTATTATTGGCGGTAGATTTTAATTTATTGGCGGTAGATTTCAAATTATTGGTGAATGGTTTTTATTTATTGGCGAATAATGTGTATTTTTGCATGCATAAAATTCCAAACTATACATTATTATATTATGCAAGAAAAGATTATCATTCTTGATTTCGGTTCACAAACCACCCAACTTATTGGTCGCAGGGTTCGTGAGCTGGACACGTATTGCGAGATTCTACCTTACAACAAATTCCCAAAAAACGATGAATCTGTTAAGGGAGTTATTCTTTCCGGAAGCCCTTTCTCTGTATACGATGATGCGGCTTTCAAAATCGAACTAAGCGAAATCCGAGGAAAATATCCTATTTTAGGAATCTGTTATGGTGCACAATTTATTGCATATACTAACGGCGGTAAAGTTGAACCGGCAGCTACTCGTGAATACGGACGTGCTAATCTTGGTTCTTTCTGCAAAGACAACGTATTGTTTAAAGGAGTAGAAAAGAACTCACAGGTATGGATGAGTCATGGTGATACTATCACTGCCATTCCTGATAATTTTAAAACTATTGCTTCAACTAATGAGGTTGCTATTGCTGCTTATCAGGTTGAAGGTGAACAAATATGGGGCGTACAGTTCCACCCGGAAGTATTCCATACAACAGACGGTACACAGATTCTTCGCAACTTCGTAGTAGATGTTTGCGGATGCAAGCAAGACTGGAGCCCTGCTTCTTTCATTGAAAGTACTGTTGCTGAGTTGAAACAACAACTTGGAGACGATAAAGTGGTTCTTGGTCTTTCAGGTGGTGTAGATTCATCTGTTGCTGCTGTATTGCTTAACAAAGCAATTGGTAAGAACCTGACTTGTATCTTTGTAGACCACGGAATGCTTCGTAAGAATGAATATGAAAATGTATTGACTGATTACGAACACCTTGGGTTGAACGTAATTGGTGTTAATGCAAAAGATAAATTCTTTGGCGAACTTGCAGGTGTAACAGAGCCTGAACGTAAACGTAAGATTATTGGTAAAGGCTTTATCGATGTATTCGATGAAGAAGCTCACAAGCTGAAAGATGTAAAATGGCTGGCTCAGGGTACTATTTATCCTGACTGTATTGAATCTCTTTCAATCACTGGTACAGTAATCAAGAGCCATCACAATGTAGGTGGTCTTCCTGAAAAGATGAACCTGAAACTTTGCGAACCTCTTCGCCTTCTTTTCAAAGATGAAGTTCGTCGTGTAGGTCGCAAATTGGGTATGATGGAACATCTTATCAACCGTCACCCTTTCCCAGGTCCAGGTTTAGCCGTTCGTATTCTTGGCGATATCACTCCTGATAAAGTACGTGTACTTCAGGAAGCAGATGATATCTTCATCAGCGGATTACGTGAATGGGGACTTTACGATCAGGTATGGCAAGCAGGTGTTATCCTTCTTCCAGTACAATCTGTAGGTGTTATGGGTGATGAAAGAACTTACGAAAATGCAGTTGCACTTCGTGCCGTAACATCAACCGATGCCATGACTGCCGATTGGGCTCACCTACCTTATGAATTCCTTGGAAAGATTTCTAATGAAATCATCAACAAGGTAAAAGGTGTGAACCGCGTTACTTATGATATAAGTTCTAAGCCACCTGCAACGATTGAATGGGAATAGTATTGTTCCTTTAGAGGAATAACTTGAGATATTTTATAAAGAGACTAGACATTTTGATTGAAATGTTTAGTCTCTTTTTTTGTATTAATAAGTCCAGCCGTCTTTTCTGTCGTATTTATAGTTCATAACAATCCTTCAAATCACAAACTAAGCAAAGTCAATAAAATGGAGTAAACCCCGATATATTCAGCTCTTTTGACTTAACCTGCATAATATCAGTTCAAAAAATATAAAATATTTCTTCAATTTGTTTTGTTATTTCAAATTATACTTTTACATTTGCAGTGTACTACTATTATAGTACACTATTTTAATATCTATTTATAAGTTATCAGGCTATACGCAAAGTAATCAAATACTTAAAGTATATACTTATATAATATATGATTGTATGGAGAATAGCTGTGAATCAATAAATAATAGAATAGCAAATCCTAATGAGGTTATTCTGTTTACTTTATTCCATAGACGTAATTTATATAAGTCATAGCTAAAGAGATTAACAAGAATGTTACAGAGATTATTATATAAAAGTTTTGTATTGAGTATTTAATTTAAAATTGTAGAACAATGATTATAGTAGCCTTTATCGTAATTATAGTAACGCTGCTGACTGCATGATTACTGTGGTGCAGCTGTTTCTAATTAGTAAACTGCAAGTTTGGAGTAAATGATAATTAAATTATAAATAGAAATAAAATGCTAAAAATTGAGAATCTGTCCTTTGTATACAAGAGGTCACACAAGAAACTATTTGAGAACTTCTCTCTATCGGTTGAAAAGGGTAAAGTGTATGGTTTGTTAGGTAAGAACGGCGTTGGAAAATCAACACTTTTATATCTTATTACAGGGCTTTTAATGCCAAAAAGTGGAAAGGTTGATTTTGATAATGAAGACGTATCTAAAAGATTACCTAAAACACTTCAGGATATTTATATTGTGCCAGAGGAATTTGATTTACCAGCGATCTCTTTTCGCAAGTATGTTGAATCCAATAAATCATTCTATCCTCGTTTCAGTGAGGAAAACCTCGAGAAATATCTGCATTGCTTTGATTTGAATATGGACGTGCATCTTGGGGCCTTATCAATGGGACAGAAAAAGAAAGTCTATATGAGCTTTGCATTAGCTACAAACACTTCTCTTCTTGTTATGGATGAACCAACAAACGGACTGGATATTCCTGGAAAAAGTCAGTTTAGAAAGTTTATAGCATCTGGAATGAGCGATGAAAAGACTATCATTATTTCCACTCATCAGGTTAAAGATGTTGATAATTTGCTGGAACATGTAGTTGTGATGGACAACAATAAAGTTTTGCTGAATGAATCGGTCTCAGAAATTTGTCAGAAGCTATTATTTGTAGAAACATCTAGTAATGAATCTGCAGAGGAAGCACTTTATGTTTCTCCTTCCATTCAAGGAAAAAGCATGATTCTTCCTAATAAAGAGAACGATGAATCGGCTATTAATCTTGAACTATTGTTTAATGCCCTGCTGGCTGATACTGACAAATTGAAAGTTTATCTTCAAAATTAAAAATCAAGGCTATGATAAAGAATAATTTTTTAAGTTTTAAGCGCTTTACTCTTCTCTATAAAAAAGATTTTATAGAAAACTGGAAAACAATGCTTCTTCGTTTTGTGATGCTATATGCCATAATGGCGATAATATTTAGTTTTATGGGACTTTCTGAATTTGAATCAAGAACTAAACATGATTATAATCCTTTGTATGGAGATATTTATTATCTGAGACCTGCAATATTTCTTTTTTGGGGATTTGGATGCCTTTTTGCCTCACTAATGATGGAAAAAATGAAAAACAAAACTAAGAGAATTGCATACCTGATGACTCCGGCAACCAATTTTGAAAAATTCTTCTCGAGATTCCTACCCGTTGTTATTGTATATATAATCGCTTTTTTTCTAGCTTTTAAATTAGCCGATTATACCAGGATAGCAATACTCTCAATGCGTTATCCAGAATTCAATATAACTGCTGTAAATATTTCACAGGGATTATGTAGTCAAAATCCAGATGCAATGACACATAACTGGATAGAATTAACAGCTCATTTATCTGTATATCTCTTTTTCCAGTCTCTATTTATTTTAGGAAGTACATTGTGGTACAAGAACCCGTTCATCAAAACGCTAGCAACAGGTATGGCAATAACTCTGCTTTTTTATGCGGTAGACGGCCTATTGGTGAATTCCCTTTTTAATGAAGGTCAGTTGTTTAGTGTGGGAAATTATTGCGGGGAACTAATGGAGAAATTGATAACAAAGCAAAATCTTATCTTGTTTTTTTCTTTTCTGACTCTTTTTAACTGGGTTATCTCTTATTTCCGATTTAAAGACTCTGAAATTATTAATAGACTCTAAGCATATGAACTTTAAAGAAAGCAAAGCTATTTATTTGCAGATAGCAGATAGAATATGTGACGAGATTATCTTCGGGCAATATCCTGAGGAAGAAAGAATTCCGTCAGTCAGGGAATACGCTTCCATTGTTGAAGTCAACTCAAATACCGCAATGCGCTCATTTGATTATCTTCAGTCTCAGAACATAATTTATAATAAAAGAGGTATTGGATACTTTGTGTCTACCGGTGCAAAGAAATTGATTTTATCTCTCCGCAGGAAGCGTTTTATAGAAGAAGACCTTGAATGGTTTTTCCATCAAATCTACACATTGGATATTCCTATGGAGAAAATTGAAAATATGTATAACGAATTTAGTAAGAAACAAAATAGTATCAGACAATGAGACGCACAACAGTTATATTATTAGCAATCATATCATCGGTGTTATTATTATCGGTGATATTTATTATTCATTTACGGTTTTTTGCTCCGATTGGTAAAACTGAAAAAAACTTTTTATCAAATGATAAGTTGTCCGGAAAGGTCGATTCAATAAACGTCTCCCAGTATAAAGTTATCAGATTTATTGATGAAAGTAACAATGATATACATGATATATCAGGTTCTTTAATAGTTCAGCCATTTAAAAACGAGCAACAAAAAGGACTGTTTTATTATCCAAAAGAATTATCTTTTATGATAAATAAACAAGTATCGGGCGATACACTTGTTATTGTGCTAAAGTATCCGGAACAACAATTGACAGCCCTTCTTGATCAATACAAGTTTAAGAGAATGCATTCTAACTTCAATCTTTATACCGACTCTACTTCTTCGTTATCGATAAGAAATGAATCCAATAAGATGGGAACAGTATTCAAAAAGATGACATTAAAAGAAGCTACTATTTATGCAGTTAATGATGTCCTTATAGATTCATGTAAAATAGACAGATTAAATATTTCAGGCTATTATGCTCACATTACTCTTACTAATAATAAGATAAATATCTTCAGTATAGATCTTGAGAACCTGAATAACTGGAATGTAGATAAATGTGATATCAATGAAGAGCATCTTACAGGAAAGGGAAATAATTATGTGAGCTTGCCTAAAACTGAATGTAAAAAGATGGTATGGAAGGGTAAAACAAAAGATTCAGAGATCAGAGTTTCTCTTAAAGCTGACAAAGCAACTATATCATTCTAGTATAGTAAATAAATCATTTTACTACAAAATAGAGACTATCCATTTATACAAAAGGTGGATAGTCTTCTTTTTTTTGAAAGAATGAGCCATATTCCTAAACTTCTTGCATAAGCAAAGCACAAAATAGTAAAGTTGATAATTACTTGTGGGGTATAAATTTTATAAGTTATGATTGATAAACGATGTAAATTCAATGCGTTTATCAATCATAACTTATAAATAGATTATATCTTTATAAACATTGACCCAGGTTGAGTCCTGTATTTATCAATCTTAGGAATAGTTTTGTGCATGATTCAAATTCTCCTCTGAGATACAAGTTGGGGGGGGAGGTGGGGAGAATAGATGAATTCCTATAACTTTCGTGAAAAAAAATAGAATATGTATCCTTATTATAGGAAATATAAAATAGAAAAAAATAGAAAGTTATAAAAACCTCCCCCTTCTCCCCACTCCCCCCACCCTAATTGGTCTCATTATTAAGAAATATAGCGACATCTAAATCTTACGGCAAGCTCCGGAATACTGCCTTATGAAGTTATACATCACTTTTAACAATACTGATAATCAAATAGTTAAAAGTATCAAAAAGTCCCGCCTGCTTTTTAGAAAAGCAGGCGGGACTTTAAATAAACTCCGGCGGGACTTTGAATGAACTCCGACCGGAGTTTTATAATTGCCTCTAATAGGTTTATAGATCTTGTTTTATCACCAAGATTAATTTACAATATTTTTCTTATTCCGAAAGAGGCATTACATTAACTATTCTATTTCTAAATTCGGTTTACATAATTTCAAAGGGAAATGTAAAGCCGAAGTTCTGCTGTCAAGAACAAGAAGGATTGGATATCCTTAAATCTTATAGACGTTGAATAATATACGTTTTTCTATAATTACTTCACAGCAGTTATAAACCAGTCAATAGTTTCCTGATTTAGTTTCTGAGCTTGAAGAACCGTTGGTAAATTAGCATAATTTGCTCGGAATGCTTCTATTCGCTGCTTAAACTGATTAGGATAATAGGTAATACATCCGCCTGCAGATTCCATTGTCCCTAGTTCTTCATTCAATACGATGCCTGCTTGCTTCTGTTTGAGTTGAAGAACTGCAGCACGAACGTGGCGCATCTGAGCCAAAAGACCATCTGTTACTTCCAAAGCATCTGTTGGATAAGTTATCTCAAGGACTTTCTCTTTGCTGCAATCCGTTTCGGGTACATTTACAGTAAGACTTAAATCGTTACCATTGTATGTAAAATCTGTCTGAACACCATTTACCATTACACTTTCAGGAACTGCAGAAGCAAGCACCTTTACTTTGAAAGTTCTGTTTGAAGGCATATCCGGATAACTTCCCTGACGAGCAGCAATCTTCACCGTTAATACATTACCTACTTTTTCTGTTGACAACAGAGTTTTTGCATAATGAGTTGCATAGTCTTTATCGTTGCCATTATCTTCGTACATTTCAAAAGATCCTTGTTTGCCAGGGAATACTGTCACTGTTACAGGTTCATCATTATTTTGCAGATTCTTCACTTTATCATATAAAGGCAATATTGAACCGGCTTTTACATAAACAGGATATTCGTCAAGATTAAATGTTCGTTCAATGGATTGTCCTCCTTTTAATAAAGTGCCGGTATGCCATTCATACCAATCATTTCCTTCCGGCAGCCAAACTTTAACAGTCGACTTGTCATTTTTCATCGGTGAAGTAATTGGGCAAACCAGCAGATTATCACCAAACATATATTCATTCTTATTTTCATAAGCTTCTTTATTTTCGGGATAATCATAATACATAGGGCGACAAAGAGAGAGTGCTTCATCGTATGTTTTACGAGCCATTGTATAAACATAAGGAGCCATCTGATAACGTTCAAGAACTGTATTGCGAATAACTTCAAGGTATTTTTGACTGAAAGCCCAAGGTTCCTTGTTCAAATTAGAGTTCTTTGTAGAGTGGGTACGAAGGATAGGACTCAAAGCACCAAACTGAAGCCAGCGCACATAGAGTTCCGGATCAATATTATTAGCGCCCATGTGGCCACCAATGTCATGACTCCAATAGCCATAAAGCACATTGGAAGCTGTTGAATTAAAATATGGCTGAAAATCAAGTGAAGCCCAGGAAATATAAGAGTCACCGGAGAAACCTATCTGGTAACGATGATTTCCTAATCCTCCCCAACGATGGTAAAGCATCGGGCGAGTATCACGGTTTCGTTCCATATCAGAGAAGACAACATAATTAATCCACCATGTATTACTCAAATCTTTGAATTTTCCATCATTAAGCTTTTGTTGCCAGTCGAGCCACCAAAAGTCGATACCCGTCTTTTCCATCGGACGAAGAATAGTATTAAACCATCCACTCATAAACTGTTTGTTTGATCCTTCGTAAGGAATCAGTTTTGTTGAATCGGGATTTACTCCCATCCATTTTGCCATAGAAGGAAAGTTTTCTTCGTAATTAGCAATACCATCTGCAGGATGAAGGTTGAGGGTTACCTGTAGCTTGTTTTGTTTCAGATATTTCAAAAATCCATCAGGATCAGGAAACAAACGGCGGTTCCATGTATAACCTGTCCATCCACCTTTACCAGCCTCAGTATAATGCCAGTCCATATCTACAACCAATACATCTAATGGAATATTATATGTATTAAAGTTATCAATAAGGTTACGTAGCTCATTATCGGAATAACTCCAGTAACGTGACCACCAGTATCCGAAAGCATAACGTGGAGGCAATGGTACTTTGCCTGAGAAAGCTGTAAAATCTTTCAAAGCCGACTTGTAATTATGCCCATAAGCCATAAAATAAAAATCCTGTCCAGCCTTATTTTTACGTTCGGTAACCCAAGGCCAGTCGGAATTATCAAATAAATAATTCTTTGAATCGTCAATAAATGTCCATCCATCAGTAGACAGCAATCCGTCTTCAATAGGCATAGGTTTATTGTCGTGCTCGTGAATACCTCCATTGTATCCGTCGAGTGTACGGTAAGTTCCTTTCAGATTACCATTCTGTACATCACCGAATTTCCAGATTACACTTTTATTATCCTTTAAAAATTTAGCACGAAGATTTTTTGGAGTAAAGCGTCCGCTGCCAACTTTATAGTTTAGCTCCATTTCGGATGTTTTAATGGTTAGCCAACCTCCTTTGATACTTTGTGTAAACTGTGGCACCTGCAAGTTCCGATTTACAGCCAAAAAAGAAGCCTGATCGTTAAACAGCTTAGTGCTATCCCATTCCATGCGTATTACCCTGGGAGTTATTACTGTAAAACGAGCATCCCCTACCTTGACTACAGCTGCCTGATTTACTTTGGTTTGATTACTTGACACTGCCTGCATACAAATAGATGGCAAAAGCAATATCATTAAAAGAACAATGTTTTTAAAAATTTTCATGATTAGATTTGTTTAGACTACTTATTGTATTACAAAAGTAAAAGTATGAAATAAAGTAGTATTTATGCAAGAATCTTCGAAATAAGAATTTAGAAATTTTATTAAACCGGCCTTATAAAGAGGCAAATGGCTAGTCTTTTTTATAACATCAATAGGCTTTCACGTTACTTTATAGTACTTTTGCAGCCTATTGGCAAATTCATGCAAATATATATGCTTAGTTTCCAGAGGGATTAATGAATCGGCCAACAATATAATTTATAATAATTTGTCATTGGGAATTGAACAATTATAATGACAACAGAATCAGGAACAAATGACCAAAGACGAATTGCAGTCCAAAACAATTGACTATTTAAGATTTCCTTTAATTATCGGAGTGGTTTTTATTCACGCTTTCTCATCAGTAGTAATTGTAAATGGAGAGGTTAGAACATGCGAATCTATTGGCCCGTTTTTCTATTACTCGAGTGAGTTCTTTTCTCATGTAATTGCAAGAACAAGTATACCACTGTTTTTTATTATTTCAGGATTTCTCTTTTTCTATAGAAAAGAGTTCACGCCCAAACTATATAAAGAAAAACTAAAAAGCAGATTCAAATCACTTTTTATACCCTATCTGTATTGGAATATCTTTATAATACTCTATCACTTTATTATCCAGAGTTTTCCAATAAAAAATAACTTATTATATGATGCTAATATTATTATAAGAAACTTCACATTTACTGATTTCGCTCATGCATTTGGAATTCTTTCACCCTGCCCAATAAATTACCCATTCTGGTTTATAAGAGACTTAATGTTGGCCGTATTAATATCTCCTCTCATCCATTCTTTTATAAAAAAGACAAAGGTTTCTGGAATTGTGTTTTTGGGAGTTATCTGGTATTCAGGATTTTGGTTTCACCCGGCTATTATTCGTCCGGAAACACTATTTTTCTTTAGCCTAGGTGCATTCTTTAGCATCAATAAAAAGAACATCGTTGAAGAATCTCACAAACTTTTCACGCCTTCGATAGTTATATATCCAATAATTGCTCTGGTTGACTTACTTACAAAGAATTTTGATTTTAATATATATATTCATAAGATAGGCATTATCTGTGGATGTATATGTTTCACAAATATCATAGCATACTTTATTAATAAAGAAAAAATCACTCCAAATAAGTCATTGGTTATTGGTAGTTTTATTGTATACGCCATTCATGAACCATTCATAAAAATATTAAGAATTATATTGTTTAGAACATTAAAACCGGAATCTGACGGACTAACGACTATGATATACTTTATAATTCCAATTTTAATTATTTTCATTACGCTGTTTATCTATTACACTTCACGGAAGCTTTTTCCGCGATTTACAAGACTAACCACCGGAGGCAGGTAACAATATGAAATATAAATAGGGTGTTAAAAAACAATCTATCTAATATCAAGTTATAATAAATCACAAAAAAATCAATTCTCACAAAAAATAGTTTCAAATTCAACTATCATTGTCCAGTTATAATATTACCTTTGGCACCATAATTCTATAAAGCATTATATTTTGAAAACATTATCTATCGGAGACCTAAAAGCTCAAGTTCCAATTATCCAAGGTGGAATGGGCGTAGGAATCTCTTTGTCAGGCCTAGCCTCAGCCGTAGCAAACGAAGGAGGCATCGGCGTAATCTCTTGCGCTGGTTTGGGACTTCTATACAATAAATTATCAAGTAATTTTAGTGAAGCATGTGTCTTAGGTCTTAAGGAAGAACTAAGAAAAACACGCGAAATGGTTAAAGAAACTCAGGAAAAAGCCAAAGGCATTATCGGAGTGAATGTTATGGTTGCCATGACCAACTTTGCAGATATGGTAAAAACATCCATTGCTGAAAAAGCTGACATCATATTCAGTGGAGCCGGACTTCCTCTTGATTTACCAAGTTTTCTTCCAAAAGGTAGCAAAACAAAGCTTGTGCCTATTGTTTCATCGGCACGTGCAGTAAAAATCATCTGTGAAAAATGGCACAGTCAGTACGACTATCTTCCTGATGCTGTAGTTGTTGAAGGCCCTAAAGCCGGAGGACACCTTGGTTATAAGGAAAATCAGATTGCAGACGAGCATTATTCTCTTGAAGAAATTCTGCCACAGGTAGTAGCTGAAGTTGCAGTGTTTGAAGAAAAGTACAATAAGAAAATTCCTGTGATTGCCGCTGGAGGTATTTATACCGGAGCAGACATTTATCGTATGATGGAGCTTGGGGCTTCGGGCGTACAGTTAGGTACCCGCTTCGTTACCACTGATGAATGTGATGCGTCAGATGCCTTTAAGCAACAATACTTAGATGCAAAGGAAGGGGATATTGAAATTATTAAAAGTCCGGTAGGTATGCCTGGCCGTGCAATTAGTGGTTCATTCATTAATCAGGTTAAGGAGGGCATCAAGCAACCTAAATCTTGTCCATTCCATTGTATTAAGACTTGCGATATTTCTAAAAGTCCATATTGTATTATGCTAGCTCTTTACAATGCATTCAAAGGAAACTTTAAAAATGGATATGCTTTTGCCGGAGCAAATGCTTATAGAGCAGAAAAGATTATGAGTGTTAAAAACACTATTTCTGAATTAATGAAAGAATGGAGAGAGAAAGAACTCTTCTCAAAAAAATAAAATCTAGACTATACGGAAAACAAAAACGAGGACTTCCTGCTTATAAGGAGTCCTCGTTTGTTTTTAAAAGACGTTTTTACAAACTGTAATTTCTTCTTTCTGAAACTGCAACAGACTCATTTCAGGGATAATACTTGTAAAGTGAGCTGAGGCCATATGTGTTTTCAAAATTTTCGCACTCTCCCACTCTTCAACCATTATTAATGTTTGTGGGTTACTTACATCCTGAAGTAGATTATAACTTACACATCCTGTCTCTTTTCTCGATTCTTCAACTAAGACATTAGCCAATTTAAAAAAATCTTCAACTTTATCTTCTTTAACAAAGAATTTAGCAATCACTTTTACCATTAGATTTTCCTCCTATTAAAATTATTTTTAAAAGTTACAAATAACAACATCAAAGGTACAAATAGAATTGACACATCGATGAATTTTAATATAAAATTATTTTCTATGGATAAAAAACTATTACTAAAATGAATAAAAACTATCCTGAATATTTGCATTCTTTTCCCGATTCGTTTATTTGCGAACAGTATATGGAAAAAGAAAAAGTATTGTCTTTTGATATTTAATTTTCCTCTAAACGAAGCAGAAGAACATTCTTTGTATTTTCATCAATCCGGAAACGGTTATCGGTTCTTTCACCCACAAGCCAGAGAATTGTTTCACCACAGCACAACACATAAACCTTTTCTTTCTGAAGAATAGAGAATTTAGCGTCAGTGAGATAATCGCTCACATTCTTTTTACCTTTCATACCAAAAGGTACAAACCGATCTCCGGCCTGCCATTTACGAAGTGTCAATGGAGTTGTTATTTTATCGGCATCAAAGCACGCAATTCTTTTATCTCGTGGAATAACGAAATCGGGTGTATAAGAGATTCGCTCTTCTTTGATAACTGGTTTATCGTCTTCTGGTTGTTCAATCTTTGCCGATGAATCTAGTTTCTTCATCAGTAGATGTGTTCTGTCTCTGACTATAATCCACGAATCGGAAAGGAACTTCCGGCCCGATTGTCTATCCAGACTAAGAAATATATCGTCTATCTGAGCGGGATTAAAACCAAGTGGAAACAGAATCTCAAAAAGTAATGAACGAGGCGAAGGTTCTGCCAGAAGTTTTTCAATGAAAATACCTTCTTGTGACAAAACTCTACTCTTACCCTCCTCAATCACTCTGTTATATATAAGTGAAGCATCCGAAAGATGTGAAGCTGTTGAGAAAAGACTAGCTTTAATAGATGGATTAATAGTTTCCATCATCGGAAGAATATTCAATCGAATCTTATTGCGTGTATATTCATCCTGAAGATTAGTGCTATCGGTAACGAAATCTTGTTCCATCTCCTGCAAATATGCCAGAATATCTTCCCGGCTTACAGCCAGCAGCGGACGGACAATGTATTTATTCTTTGGACGAATGCCGGTCAGGCCGTTAATGCCTGTTCCACGAATTAGATTCAGCAAAAGAGTCTCTACACTGTCATCTCTGTGATGTGCCACAGCCACAACATCCGCATTCACCTCTTTGCGCACCTCTTCAAACCAATTGTAACGAAGTTCACGAGCTGCCATTTCAATGGAAACCTGATGTTCAGCCGCATAACCATTCGTATCGAAATGGATTACGTGAAGAGGGATATTCTGTTCCTTGCAGAGTTTACGAACAAAAAGTTCATCCCGGTCAGATTCTTCTCCACGAAGATGAAAATTACAATGAGCAGCGTCACAGGAATAGCCAAGATAAACCAACACACGAAGCAAGGCAACCGAATCGGCACCTCCACTTAACGCAATCAGAATCTTATCATTAAGTCCGAAAAGCTTTTCTTTTTCAATATAATGGGCTATCTGAAGATGAAACATATCACAAAGGTAAGAGTTTTAACGAACAATAAGTATGCCTATGTTTATTTAAAAACATTCTAAATAATTTGTTCACTCAACTATTATACTTTATCTTTGTATAAAACAATGTAAAGTATGCGTTTATCTGAACTAAACACAGGCGAAAGAGGCGTAATTGTAAAGGTTATGGGCCACGGTGGATTCCGCAAAAGAATTGTGGAGATGGGATTCATCAAAGGAAAAGTGGTCGAAGTACTATTGAACGCTCCTCTTAAAGATCCTATTAAATATAAAATTCTTGGATATGAAATTTCTCTTCGCAGAAGTGAAGCTGAAATGATTGAAATTATCAGTGAGCAAGAAGCTGAAGAACAAACTGGCGCATCGCCTCATTATCACGGATCAATTAATGAAGAAAGACTTTTAACTGAAGATGAGCTTAAGAAGCTTGCTTTAAGAAAGCGGAGAACCATCAATGTTGCATTAGTAGGAAACCCTAATTGCGGCAAGACTTCTTTATTTAATCTGGCATCCGGGGCTCACGAGCATGTGGGCAATTACAGTGGTGTAACGGTGGATGCTAAAGAAGGTTTCTTCGATTTCCAGGGCTACCGGTTTAAAATCGTGGATCTTCCTGGTACCTATTCTCTGTCGGCATATACTCCCGAAGAGATTTATGTACGCCAACACATCATTGAAGAAACACCGGACGTTATAATCAACGTTGTTGATGCATCCAATTTGGAGCGTAATCTATACCTCACCACTCAGCTTATAGATATGAACGTGCGCATGGTGATAGCACTTAATATGTACGACGAGCTGGAAACTAGTGGCAATAAACTAAATTACCGGTTATTAAGTAAGCTGTTTGGTGTACCAATGGTTCCAACTGTCTGCAAAAAGAACCTTGGAATAGAGCATCTGTTTCACCTTGTGATCAACTTATACGAAGGAGCCGACTTCTTTGGCAAGAACGGTGAAATCAATAAAGAAGTTTTAAAGGAGTTGCAGGATTGGCATCGTACCAACGTGAATGAAGCCGAACATGAAGCCCACATGGACGATTATTTGGCACCCGATAAATCTCGTCAGAAGATATACCGACATATTCATATCAACCACGGACCGGATATAGAAAAAGGAATAGAGTATGTAAAAGCCGAAATCTCAAAGAACGAAGAAATAAGGCATCTTTACTCTACCCGCTATCTTTCCATAAAACTGCTTGAAAACGATAAAAGCGTAGAAAAAGTTATCCACACACTTCCTAATAGTGCCGATATATTTGCTGCAAAAGAAAAAGCAGCCAGAAAGATTCAGGTTGCAATGAATGAAGATAGCGAATCGGCTATTACTAATGCTAAATATGGATTCATCACAGGAGCACTCAAAGAAACCTTTATAGATAATCACCTGGAAAAGGATCAGATGACAAAGGTTTTAGACACCATTGTTACGCATAAAATATGGGGATACCCTATATTCGTCCTATTCATGTGGATCATGTTTCAGGGAACGTTCTCTCTTGGAGCCTATCCAATGGCTGCTCTTGAATGGCTGGTAGATGTTCTCAGACACTTTGTAGAAAACACTATGGCAGCTGGCCCGTTGAAAGATATGATTGTAGATGGAATAATAGGTGGAGTTGGCGGAGTTATTGTTTTCCTTCCCAACATTCTGCTACTTTATTTCTTCATCTCTTTAATGGAGGATTCGGGATACATGGCTCGTGCAGCTTTTATTATGGATAAGATTATGCACAAGATGGGACTTCACGGAAAATCATTCATTCCATTGGTTATGGGATTCGGTTGTAACGTACCTGCTATTCTTGCATCAAGAACTATTGAGAACAGAAAGAGCCGACTAATCACCATACTGGTAAATCCATTGATGAGTTGTAGTGCACGCTTGCCTATATATCTCTTATTGGTTGGAACATTCTTCCCGGGCAAGGCCAGTCTGGTTCTGTTATCCATTTATGTAACCGGAATACTTCTGGCTGTATTAATGGCTCGATTTTTCAGCAAAGTGTTGGTTAAAGGTGAAGATACTCCTTTTGTAATGGAACTCCCTCCCTATCGAATGCCGACCATGAAAGCCATTACCCGCCACACATGGGAAAAAGGACAGCAATACATCAGAAAGATGGGAGGAGTAATCATGATTGCTTCAATCATTATATGGTTCTTAGGTTACTATCCCAATCATAATGGATACAAGAGCGTTGCAGAACAGCAGGAGAATTCCTATATCGGTCAGATTGGAAAAGCCATCGAACCTGCAATCCAACCTTTAGGATTCGATTGGAAACTGGGAATCGGATTAATTTCGGGTGTTGGAGCAAAAGAATTAGTGGTAAGTACGCTTGGAGTTCTATATACAAATGATGCCGGAGTAAGCAAGTCTAATCTTGCAGAACGCATTCCTATAACCCCACTAGCCGCTTACAGTCTGATGCTTTTTGTTCTTATCTATTTCCCCTGCATTGCCACACTCGCCGCTATTAAGCAAGAGTCGGGCAGTTGGAAATGGGCTGCATTTGCAGCGTTGTACACTACATCGCTGGCTTGGATTATTGCCTTTAGTTTTTATCAAATAGGAAATATGTTATTATGAGCTTACAAGAATTAATCGTTTCGGCAATTGTTTTCTTCTGCGTATTCTACGTAGGAAACAGAATTGTACTTTTTTTCAGGAATTCTAATAACAATGAAAACCCATGTGCAAGTTGCACAAGTGGCTGTGAATTAAGAGATATGATGGAAAAGAAGAAGCAACAGTGCAGTGAACTGAAGAGGAACGAAAAGAAAAAATGCTGTAGATAGGCAAAATTATAGCGCAAGATGCTTGGATTTTAAGAAATATCTATTACCTTTGCACTCGCAATCACGAAATAAGGTCTCTTGGCCGAGTGGCTAGGCACCGGTCTGCAAAACCGTCTACGGCGGTTCGAATCCGCCAGAGACCTCTTTAAATCCTTGTAACTAACTGAACTTCAGTATATGGTTACAAGGATTTTTGCTTTAAAGATTAAAAAGAAGACTAAAACCACCGATTCTCCAACGATTTAAGGGATTTTCGAGGGGTATATAGTAAAACCGATTTTTTTAAATTACTTTTGAATAGTATATAAATAATACACCTAAGTAAGCCAAAATATGAAATCGATATTCAACGAAGAACAGCAAAAGAAGGCTTCTTTCATTTTGGAGAATCCTCTATCTAAGTTATCTGAACTTTATTCTAATGAAATAAAGGACTTAGCTGTGGTTTGGTGCTACTATTCGGGCAAGATAGAAGGCAATACCTATACGTACGTTGAAACCGAAGCATTACTGAAAGACGGTATCACTTCTGAAAAAAGATACGAGGATGCCAAGATGCTTAAAAACCTCTACAACACTTTTATTTCCGAATTAGAATATATCCATAAAGAACAAAATCAAGAAATTATTGACGAACGTACTTTTTTCAGAGTACATCAATCTATTTCTACAGGATTGGTATCTAATGAAGAATCGGGCTCATTACGGACACGTGCAGTTCGTATTAGCGGAACGGATTATATCCCACCAAAGAATCAATTAGAAATAAAAAGTAAACTAAATGAAATTTTTTTTCAGCAAGAAGGATATACCAATCCTTTAGAGAAGGCGGTGTATTTGCATTGTAATTTGGCTCGTCTACAACCTTTCATTGATGGAAACAAGCGGACTGCACGAATGATAGAAAGCATTGCATTGATGAACGCAGGCATAATCCCTGTATATTCCGCTAAAGACTCTGATATTCTGAATTACAGAAAAGGATTGATAGCTTTCTACGAAACAGAGGATTACAGCCTATATGCTGATTATTTTCTGAATAGACAGATTGAAAGAATCAAGGATATAGAATAACTATTTATTTTAGCCTTTCTAAAATTACCTCAACAGTACTGTTTATGCTGTCATCTATCCCAAACTTAGGATCAGTCTCACTTCTAAGTCTTTATCTGAAAACTAATAAGCTTCCAATGATGATAATTCATCTGCAAGTTTGTGCAACCCATTAGTTATACGTTCTACCTGAGTAGGTCTAGGTTTACGCAAACCGGATGCATAATGCCAAAGCTGGCGTTCATTTATACCGGTAATACGAGAAAGAGCCGCTTTCGTAAATATATTACTATAATGATTTAATAACGCTGCAACTGAAAAGTTATATGTAAATTCGTATTCACTATTAAATTCTTCTGGTACTTGTTCACCTGATTCACGCATTCCTTCTAAATGAAATGGGACAATCTCATGAATGTTCTTTTTCAGTTCATCCATACTATCTCCTGTCGTAATGCATCCTGGAAGGATTGGTAAATATGCTGAATAATTATTCCCTGTATACGACACTTCTACTAGTATTCTACTTCCATCTTTTGTCATAATATGTGTCAATTTATTTATTTCTATTTTTATTTTACTTATTTGCTATATTAGTTTGATGTAATTTTAAAATCCACGTTTATTTATTATTAAATGCTTTGCATATTCAATTGGTAAAGAACTAATATAGTGTGAATTTACATAAAAATTCATCGCTTATTTTCTATTAAATCAATGGGCTATTTTAAACCTGCTTGCTTCTTAATAGAATTGACGATGAAATCATCTACTTCTTTAGACTTTCCATGATCCGTAATCGTTACTGTCCCTTTTTTGATGGGATGCTTGAACTGTTTATGAGAACCGGATTGCCTTGATAAGTACCATCCATCATTTTCTATAAGTTTTATCAGCTCGCGGATTTTTTTCGCCATAGGCTTTGTGATTTAAATTAATATTAGAGATATCGGCGACACAAAGATAGTAATAACACGAACTAAAACAAATAAAACGTTCTCCTTTTTACTACCATTTAAATCTTTTTATCTATCATGATATAATCATTATCTAAGTCCTTCAGAGACCTCTTAATGGGGAAAAGCTACGATCTTAATTGATCAGAGCTTTTGTTTTTTAAAGAAGCGGAGAATGGTTATATTTTACTTCTTGAGCTGTTCAAGGCTTGTATTCAACTTTTTTAAATAATAAGGTATTTGTCCAAGGAAACTTTCTGGTGGGTCGGAATAGTTTCCACCAATTTGATTAAATGGAAGTTTGAATATATTTTGCTTAAATCTTCTGTCATACACATCACTATATTCTATTTCCAATTCAATAAAACTATCTTCTGAAGAAAAATCAATATCTTTTGGCGAATCAATATAATATTTAAATTCATACTGCGGCGGAAAAATATTAGCTCCATTCTTGAATATCTTACAATCCGATAAAGGATATTTTTCTTCACCAAACTGATTAAAGTCTTTTATAAGTTTTGCTTCCACATCTTTCGCACAACCTTCCCCAATATTCTTAATATGTACACATAGCATGTTATGATCGTCCGTAATTTTAAGATAAGCAATTATAAATGGGGTTACTTTTTGCCTACGAGTAGCTTTACTCTCAAACCACATCATCAAATTGATAATTGTATAACAGACTGTAGATACAGCCAAAACAATACTTAATACTAATTCTATTTTCATAACTTAGTCTATATAATTATTGCATATCAAATACTTTGAGAATCCCATCTGATGTAAATCCAATATTTCCATCATTCAAATCTAAGTGAGAATCTGGAGCATTCTGATAAAGTTCTACATAGGCAGAAATTAGTTGATCATAAATTTTGCTAAATTCATTATGCAAATTATTTTTTGCTCCTTCTTTTAAGACAAATTGTTTAGTAGAATCTATTGCATCTAGGTGATTTTCAGGGTCTCTCATGTATTCATCTAAATCATAAAAAGTTGCTCTATTTCTCCGTTCAATATTAGGAAAATACACACTAAACCATGCATGCTTAAAAATTGAAACAAACTTTGCTACTATATCTTTCTTTGAACTGGTATCAATATATTCTTCTATAATCACATATATAATTTCAGTCTCTTCTTCATCATATGCGCAATCAACACTCCACCCATCGTAAACATTTATAACATGCTTTAAATTTCTATTTTTTATAATCATAGCGGTAGAATATTCCTTATAGTCATTAGATATTTTTAACACCTTGTTATCATTCAATAAATAAGCTTCTCCTCTATTCCCTCCTCCCAAATAATTCAAAGTTTTTATTTGTGGATGCAAAATTAAAGCTTCTGATAAACGTTTTTTTTCTTCTTCTTTACTCATATTATATTTTATTAAGCTGTATATCAATCTTTTATTAGAATTCTCCTACAATCCAAAAGTTCTTCAAAAAAAAATATTAATAGGAACTTTGATATCATTTCTGCGATTCTAAGGTATATCTAATATCTATCATATCTCTTCATCGCTTTATTTGTACTAATTTAATTCATAACAGAATATTCTGCCATAATATAGATTTGATTTACAAATTACATATACTAATATACTTACTTTATCAATTTAGACAATTTTTTTTGCGGAAAAATATTATTACTATAATAAAAAAGTATACCTAAGAAATACATCAAAATCTCAAACAGGGATAATATGGATATCATTTTACGTAAACAGGGAAAAAGTCAATTTTTCTACAAAAGTTTCCGTAGATGAAAAAAAACTGGAACGAAAAGAAATCATGTTTTAGCAGTAACGATAAAAATTCATCGGATAAGAATCTGGTAATAGAAAATATATTGGCCAGAGTCAATAATGTATTTGTGAAGTATCGTTTAAAAGATAAAAAGATATCCCGCGAAACTTTTATAAGAGCTTATAAAACTCATTTACAAAACTTAGCAGCTCTTTTGCATCTAACATTCCCCAGTCTGGACAATAAATAGTTACTACACTGCTTTTATATTCATAATCTGCGCACATCATACTTTCTAGCAGTCTGTCTGATAAACGCTTCATGACTGTAAGGTTTGCTTTTTCAATAGAGATGGAAATCTCATCGTCAGTAGATACAATTTCAGCAACCAGTTCTTTTTCTTCAAATGGTTGTTTAAACTGACGGCGAAACTTCACATCTCTGGTTAAATTCATAGTTCTCATTCGTTTTTTATTTAAATCGTTGGTTTGATAGTTTATTAATTAATTCTGTACGTGTGCTGATATGAAGCTTGGCAAAAATATGAGATATATGTCTTTGCAATGTGTGAATAGATATACAACAAATATCAGCTATTTGAGTATTATTTAGACTAGTATCTAAAAAAAACTCTGTCACCTCGGCCTCTCTTGGAGATAACCCTGTATTAAGCAATGGGTTGCAAACAACGTCTTTCTTCCCTTTATACTTTGGATTAAAACCATTGAAAGGGCAGGTTTTGCGGCGAGGGCAAAACACACGTTCAAAATAATATTTGCCGTTTGCGTCTCTATTTGGAGTATCACTCAACAAACCGGCACAGCAATTAAGAGACTGATGTACTAGTAGTTCCTTGTGATAATCGCTATTCAGTAGCATAGAATTATATTTATCTCCAAGATCAATTTTTAGAATGGCTTCAACACCTTGTAAGTGATCAGGGTAAAGAGATTTAAGATCGCTCAGATATTCATCAACGAATTCTCTGCATTTAGGTACAGATATATCTAGCTTCTGTATCTCGCCGTTATTAAAAATTATATTGATTGTACCATCAGGAAAACTAAAAGCTTTAAATTGTTCTTTCATTATCAAAATCCTCCATAATTTGTTTAATACCTATTAACTCAAACTCCTTAAAATTAAAATCTCTGAAACGAGTATTTACCGTTCCTCGGCTCATACCTTTACTTTCCATATATTCAAAAAAAGGTTTCTTTTGCGTCAAACTATCCCAAAATAATGAAAGTTTTTCATCATATTCTGGATTAAACTGTTTGATAACAGTAATAATTCCTTCATATTCCCACGGTTTAAAACCATCGCGTGTAAAACGGTAGAAATAAGTAGAGTAGCTCATCCCCTTATTTTTTAATATAATAGATAAGTTATCTTTTTCTCTCATTTTAAGGGCTTTATGATAACCCTTAAGTACTATTCTTTTTATTTTCTTTACTTTTTTCATTACTATATCAACTTTAAATTTTAACTTCGCACTGCAAACATACAAAACAATGTAGTACAACCTACATTTTTGTGGTAATAAAATAGATTAAATTTTAATATTTAACATTTAAAATTATGGGGAAAACATTTTATCAACAAAGACTCAACGACTTAGTTAAAAAGGAAAGAATTACAAAAAAACAGCTATGTGATGATTGTAATGTAACTTATGGAACATATCTTAATTGGGTAAGGCCAGATAGTACAATGAAAGTTATAGATTTAGTAACAATCTGTAATAATTACAACCTAGGGCTTTCGTATTTTATTAGTGATTCAGAAGATAAGGATGATATAGATAAAAATCCTAAAGACGTAAGGGCTATAATTAAAAGTATGTCTGATGAAAGATTAAATGACGTAATTAAATATGAAAGGCAAATAAGTAAATTACAGTTAGATAATCAAAAAGAGATAACAAGATTAACCGAAGAATATCTGAAAAAGATAAATGCTTTAGAAAAAGAAAACCATAGAGAGATAAGGGTTAGAGATGCAGAAATTCAAAAGCTAAAAATCGTATTGGCATCAGATTTTAATAAAGATCCTACCTCTTACGGGAAAGTAGCAGAAGATGATTCTAAAGTATACTAAAGATAAAAAAAACATTAACATTAATATCTGTTGCTCTATTATATAGTTGTAGTAAAGAGACCTCACAATAGGGAAAAGCTTCGATCTTAATTGATCGGAGCTTTTGTTTTTGGAGAGGTGGAGAATGGTTATATTTTACGGATCAGCTGATATTTTAGGTTGTTTTTACTTCTTGAAAACATCCAAAAATACCGTAAATAAAAAAGAGAGTGCCGTTTATAACACCCTCTTTCTCTACTTAGTCTCCGGAAAGAATAATTGTCGAAAAAACTCAAACAGAGACCGCCATAAGTTCTTGAGCTAGGTTATGTAATGCATTTACAATTTTATCAGCCTGTTCTTTACGCGGCTTAGCACGTCCGCAAGCATAATTACTAATTTGCTTTTGATTAATGCCGGTAATATGTTCTAAAGCTGCTTTGGTAAATACCTTTCTATAAAAATAAAGTAAGCTCTCAATATCAAATTTATATTCAATAGTGTATTCAGTATCAAATACTGCAGGATATTCATCGCCATCTTTTTGGGCACACTCAACATAGAAATCAATACTTTCCAAAACTTCTTTTTTTAAGTCGTCAAAGTTACCAGTAACCGCAACCACCCATCCTTCGAGAAGAGGACAAGAAGCACAATAACCATTGGAAGTTTTACCTACTTCAATAATAATTTTTTCCATATTCATATTGACTTTAAAGATACGTCAAGAAAAATAGCAATATTACCATTATCAACAAAGAAAAAAGCTAAAATAATAGCAATAACGCTATTATTTAACATATAAACTAATAAACAAAGCGAAGACTTACAGCTCTTTTTTACTCCAACAGAAAGTGTTAAATTAGACTTCCATTATTAAATGAATGACAGCGTACCTTTTTGGTGGAACTAAGGGATACAAATAAGCCGTTAAAGAAATAAAACAAAAACTCTCCAAAGAATCCAAGAATCTTTCATTTAGACACGTAAATACACCTATTCAGCATTCAAATCAAACAATAATAGAAATAAACCAAAATAAAACCAATAAAAACATATCATTTTGATTATTTTTCTATATCTTTGATTAATACAACCTTAATCAAAAAGCCAACAATATGAACAACGAATTAGAGATGAACTCCAACTCATTGGTGAAATTTCTCCAAAAACATCCTGCTGAGTTTACCAAAGCAGATATAATCTCTTTTATCAGAGAGAAAGAGATACGAATGATTAACTTTATGTATCCTGCCGGGGATGGCCGACTGAAAACTTTAAACTTTGTAATCAACGATGCTGCTTATCTGAATGCTATTCTTACCTGTGGCGAACGGGTAGATGGGTCGAGCCTTTTTTCTTTTATTGAGGCAGGTAGCAGTGACTTGTATGCCATTCCTCGTTTTCGCACTGCATTTGTTGATCCTTTCGCCGAAATTCCAACGTTAACCATGCTTTGCTCTTTCTTTAATAAAGATGGAGATCCGCTGGAGAGCTCACCGGAATATACATTACATAAGGCTTGCCGTGCTTTCAACAAGGTTACCGGAATGGAGTTTGAGGCTATGGGCGAACTGGAATATTACGTTATTGCTCCGGATGACGAACTTTTCCCAGCCACAGATCAGCACGGTTATCACGAATCTGGTCCTTACGATAAGTTTAACCAGTTCCGCACTCTGTGCATGAAATACATTTCTCAGGCTAACGGAAAGATAAAGTACGGGCATTCTGAAGTAGGTAATTTTACTCAGGAGGGATTGACTTACGAACAAAATGAGATTGAATTTCTCCCCTCTCCAGCTGAAGATGCTGCCGATCAGCTGATGATTGCCAAATGGGTGATACGTAATCTGGCTTCACAATACGGATATAACATCACTTTTGCTCCGAAAATTACTGTCGGAAAAGCGGGGTCCGGACTGCATATTCACATGCGTATTACAAAAGATGGAAAGAATCAGATGTTGGAGGATGGTACATTGTCGGATACTGCACGGAAAGCAATAGCCGGAATGATGTGTCTGGCTCCTTCCATTACAGCTTTCGGCAACACGACCCCAACCTCTTATTTCCGACTGGTGCCACATCAGGAAGCTCCAACCAATATTTGCTGGGGAGACAGGAATCGCTCCGTACTGGTACGTGTTCCTTTGGGATGGTCGGCTAAGAAAGATATGTGCGCTTTAGCCAATCCGCTGGAAAGTCCCAGTGATTATGATACGACACAGAAACAGACTGTAGAAATGCGTTCGCCGGATGGTTCTGCAGATATCTATCAGTTGTTGGCCAGTCTGGCAGTTGCTTGTCGTCATGGCTTTGAGATAGATGATGCGTTAGGTATTGCAGAAAGAAAATACGTAAATGTAGATATCCATAAAGAAGAGAATAAGGAACGGCTAAAAGCTCTTGACCAACTTCCCGACAGTTGCTCTGCTTCTGCGGACCGTTTGCAGCAGCAACGGGCTATCTTTGAGAAATACAATGTATTTAGTCCAAGCATGATTGATGGCGTTATCTGCAAGCTAAAGGCATACAATGACACAACGCTTCGTGATGAAGCACAAAATAATCCTGCAAAAATGAAAGAAGTTGTGAATACTTATTTCCATTGTGGATAATAAAACAATCAATACATTGATTTTAAAACATTGTTTAGTTTTTAACTAAAGTATAAATTTTAAAATACAAGTTCTGCATTAATAAGAGAATAAACAATTCTAAGCTAATATAATAGTTACAGATGAAACCAGAATAGATTCTATAAGAGTTTATTCTGGTTTATTTTTTGTAGCCAACAAAACACTGTTTGTTTTATACAAAAATAGAATTATACAAAATTCACAATAAAGCGTTAATACATAAAATACTATAAAAGTACATCTTTTTAAACAAAGCATTAAAAATAAAATCCATATATTTAACTTCAAATTAAACTCTTAAAAACTAGACACAATATGAAAAAGATTATTCTACTATGTTTATTCAGTTTATCTCTATGCAATGTAGGTGCACAGAAAATATTAAAAAGCTTCCCATTTTTTATTGATGGTACTTTTAAAAAAGACTACGAAGAGTACAAAGCTGGCACTCCATTGAAATTAAATCAGTTAGTATTAACTGAAAGAGGAGCCAATGGGGAAGAAACACTTAAAGCTGCCGTAGTTGTGGACAACACACAATTTGCTATTCCTTATAGCCTGCTGAAGGTGATAGATCTCAACCCTACAGACAACAAATCGTTCTGGGAATATAAGGCACTACAGAATGATATCTACGAAAAAATTATGGATAAAGGATATCAATATGATGTTCGTCAGGATTTAAATGATGAAGCTACCGAATATTTAAAGAACCTGAGCAGTTCCAATCTGTTTTATGAAGATCCGTATACGGAAGATTATGTAAACGGACTTTTTGCTTCCGTTATTTATAACAATTTTAATGATAAAAGATTGGGAACCTTAAATGTTTATATTTTAAAGGCTCCTGCTCCCGACAGTTTTATATTGCCTAACGGTTCTTTGGTTTTAAGTACCGGACTGCTTTCCACATTAGATTCTGAAGAAGAGCTGACAGCTATTATGGCTTCGGAAGTAGCACACTTTGTTTTAGACCATGCCATAATAAACGTAAATAAAGAAGTAGCGCGCGAAAGAAGAGCTGCATTCTGGGGTGGCGTTGTAGGTGGTGTTTTGGCTGCAGGCGAAGAATACCTGATGAGTAAAAGTGACTATTACATACCGGGAACTGCTACGGCTGCGGTTGCACTTATCTCATCGGCCATTTTCGATAAAACAAGTCAACGACTGGGTATGACTTACAGCCGAGATCAGGAAAAGGTTGCCGATCAATGTGCCATTGATTTTCTGAAAATGAAAAATATGCAGCCTTCTGCATTGGCTTCTGGTCTTACTAAAATAAAGAACTACTACCAAGATCATCGTGATTATTACACCCTTTCAAAATATGGCCCTTATGCAGAATTCGACAAACGTATAGAACGTTTGGGAGAAAACAAAGAGTGCACAATCAATCATCGTTACAACAAAATTATGTCTTCTGTGAATACTTTTAATTCAATATTGATGCTCAACGGTAAACGCTATGACGATGCTGCTTTATTGGTAAACAAGAATATTAAAAACAAAGTAGCTTCGGATGATGATTATGTTTTGCTTGCAAAAACAAACATGGCATTATACAATACGGAAGAAAAGAATAACGAAAGTTTATCATTGATTCAGAAAGCAAAATCAATAACAGAGGTTCCTAATCTGAATACTGATAAACAAGAAATTCTTGCATTACTACGTTTAAATAAACAGGGTAAAGCAGCTTCCAGCCTTAAGGAATACATCGATCATCTTTCTGCATTCCTGGATCAGACAAGAAGCGCTGATGAATCTACATGGGCTTCTACTGAATTAAACTGGGCCAACAAGCTGTTACAAAGAATAAATATCTTATAAGATATAAAGACTATGCTGTCTCAAAAGCAATATTAAGTCTCTGAATATTTAAGATTTAAAGCGGTTTCAGACAGATATCTAAAGAAATTGACTAGTCTTAAATAACCGTTACAGACTTTTGTGACAAAAATATAATTAATAAAACAGATGAAAGGGGTTGTTCCGTTTTTTTAAAGTGACCCGAAAAGTTAGACTTTTAATAATTAATTTATATTTGTATGAGCTCGGTACAATACCGGGCTCATACTTTTTAATCTAAGCTTAATTCTCGTATCTTGTTCCTTCTGTTCTATATTACTTATTTCTTTTCAGCATAAGTCTGTCAGAAATAGATCTTGGCAATTCCTTTTCATAGTGAGTTACGTAAATAATCGTTTTATCCTTTCGTTCGCAGAAAGCCTCAACAATAGCCTTTACTCTTTTTCGGTTGGTTGTATCCAGTCCATGGAGAGGTTCATCAAGGATTAGCAGTTCCGGGTCTTTCACAAAGGCACGTGCCAGAAGAACCAGGCGCTGTTCGCCGGATGATATTTGCAGGAACGGACGATCTTTGATATCCTGTATGCCAAAGATATCCATCCACCATTCACAGATCGACATCTGATCAGGGCGTGGTTTCTTGTACAATCCTATTGAGTCGTGCAATCCGGAAGCTACAATATCTATTGTGGGCAGATTCTTCAAGTAAGCACGGTGCATCTCGGGGGATACATATCCGATATGCTTCTTTATTTCCCAAATACTTTCACCCGATCCTCGTTTCCGACCGAATAGACTGATGTCACAAGCGTAAGATTGAGGATTGTCGGCGCATACCAAGCTTAACAATGTTGATTTCCCTGCTCCGTTTTCACCGGAAAGTGCCCATTTCTGTCCGCGGAGTATCTGCCAGTCGAGTTCTTTCAATATGGTACGCTCGCCATAACGAATGGAAACTTTATTTAGTTTTACCACTTCTTCGGAATCAAACAAATTATCACCGTATTCCAGATCAATAATGCCTTGTCTCTTTTCGTCAGACAATACTGTGGTTGTATTAGGCACGTAACTTTCCAGATAGTCTTCCCGGGTTATTTTCATACCGCAGGTACGAGCCTTAACCGGCAAAACATGAGTAATAAAATCGGGAATATCATCCAGCATGGAGAGTACCAGAATAATCTGCAGGGATGATTTGGAAGTCAGTCTCTGTAATACATCATGCAATAAATCGCGAGTCTTTGCATCGAGTCCGATAAACGGATTATCCATTACTAGCACCCTTGGGTTAGTGAGCAAAGTCTTTGTCAGCTGAAACTTCCGAAGCTCGCCGCTGGAAAGCAGAATCAGTTTCTTATCCAGCATCGGTTCAATTGCAAAGAGCTCAAACAGCTCATCACGTAGTTGCGTATCTGTAATTTCGCCCAGACTATCCTTTACAACCGGGGCATCATCCTGATCGTGCGCATTCCATCGCTGTTGATAGTAGTAGTTGGCATCGGCCGCACCATACGTATCACGAAAAGCAATGTATTTTATATTTTCATAAGCCAGATTACTGACTGAAGGAGAGAAATCATATTCCAGTTTACCTTCTTTCAGAGGAAATTTTCCAGTTATTGTATCTACCAGTAAACTCTTCCCACTCGCATTGGGACCAACGATTGCCAGATGTTCTCCGGCTTCCAGACTCATAGTCAGAGGATGGGTAAAGCGGTACATCTCATTGCGGGCCACTCCTCCCTCCAAACGAATAATTGATTGCATTTTGATTGATTTTATTCCAAAAACAGTGCAAAAGTAATGTTTTATTCTTCAAAAGTTATAAATATAGTAAGTGAATCATTTTTAGTTTAATGTTTTATTACAATTACAGAATATTAATACGTTAAATTTGTATATATTTGTATTTCTGTATTTTAAGTTATTAAACAAACATTATTAATAAAGATTTATGATAAAAAGATTATTCTTTGGTGCTCTGGCCCTTTCCGCAGCATTGACTGTAAGTGCTGACGAAGGCAGACTGCTGAGATTTCCCAACATTCATGGCGATAAGATCGTTTTCTCGTATGCAGGCGATCTTTACTCTGTGAACAAGTCGGGAGGAACAGCACGTAAGTTAACCTCGAACATTGGTTATGAGATGTTTCCTCACTTCTCTCCGGACGGCAAACAGATTGCGTTCACCGGACAGTATGATGGAAATACGGAGGTATTCATTATGCCTGCTGAAGGCGGAGAACCTAAACGACTGACATATACCGCGACTCTGGGTCGTGACGATCTTGGCGACCGCATGGGGCCAAATAATATTGTCCTGGACTGGACCCGAGACGGAAAAAGCATTCTGTTCCGTTCTCGTCAGAATACATTCAATGACTTTACCGGTCAACTGCTTACCATTCCGGCAAACGGTGGTATCCCTTCAGAAATTCCTTTGAAGAACGGTGGATTCTCCACTTATTCACCGGACGGAAAACAACTGGCATACAACTATGTGTTCCGTGAATTCCGTACATGGAAACGTTATCAGGGAGGTATGGCCGATGATATCCGTATCTTCGATTTCAAAACCAAGGAATCAAAGAAGATCACTAACAATGTCAGACAGGACATTTTCCCGATGTGGAGCCAGAACGGAGATGAGATTTACTTCACTTCCGACCGTGATGATGTGATGAATCTTTATGTTTATCAAATCTCTACACAGCAAACCAAACAGCTTACTTTCTATAAGGATTATGATATTAAGTTCCCTAGCATTGGTGGCGACCAGATTGTTTACGAATATGGCGGTTACATTTACCTGTTCGATACAAAGAGTAAAACAGCCAGCAAGGTAACAGTCAACATCAATAACGATCAGGAATATTCTCGTCCGGAATGGAAGGATGTAAGTACACAGATCTCTTCTTACGCCATCTCACCTAATGGAGAACGCGTTATTCTTACCGGTCGCGGAGATATCTTCTCGCTTCCGGGGAAAGAGGGCATTACCTACAATCTTACTAACTCTTCGGATGCAAACGACCAGAATGGACTTTGGTCGCCCGACGGCAAATACATTTCTTATGTATCGGACAAGGACGGAGAATTCCGCATCTATGTACGTAATGCTGTGACAGGAGAAGAAAGTGTGGCAACCAAAGACATCAAGACTTATATTATTGACTATTCATGGTCGCCTGATTCTAAAAAGATTCTTTGGAGCGATAAGAAGAATACGCTCAACATTACCGATTTAGCTACCGGAAAGACAACACTGGTTGAGGAATCGGGAGTATATGTATTCAATGACTTCAACTGGTCGCCCGACAGTCGTTTCATTACCTATACCCGTCCGGAAAAGACAATGAGCAATATCATTGTTTACGAAGTGGCTACAGGAGCTAAACATCTTATTACAGATGGATGGTATGATTCCGACTCTCCTAATTTCAGCTCGGATGGCAAATACCTGATCTTCGAATCGGCACGTACGTTCACCCCAACCTACAGTCAAACGGAATGGAATCATGCATACAACAACATGACCAAAGTATACATTCTACCTTTAACCAAGGATGCTAAAATACCATTCGCTCCGGTTAATGATATGGTTAATCCTGCGGCAGCACCTAAAGAAACTGCTCCTGCAAAAGAGAGCAAAGGAAAAAAGAAAGCTCCTGTAAAAGAAGAAGCTTTGGTATACAACTTCGACAATATTGAAAGTCGCGTAGTGGAACTTCCTATTCAGGCTGCTAATTACAGATATCTGCACATGGTAGGGCAAAAAGTTTACTACCAACGCGGGGGAAGTTGTGTGATGTACGACCTTGACAAGAAGAACGAAACAGATTTGGGTGCATATATTATCTTCGGCAGCGGATACAAGAAAGCTTTGGCCATCAAAGACCAGAAGATGCAGGTTATCGATGTTCCTACATCTGCTGTAAGTATCAGCGAACCTATCAGTCTGGGAGATATGAAGAAACTTGTTGATTACCATCAGGAATGGATGCAGATATACAATGAAAGCTGGAGACAGATGCGCGATTTCTTCTATGCAAAGAATATGCATGGTGTAGACTGGAATGAAGTTTACAACAAATATAAGGTGCTTATTCCATACGTAAACCATCGTACCGACCTGACTTACATTTTAGGTGAAATGATTGGCGAACTGAGCATCGGTCATGCTTATTCTCAGAATGGCGAGCATCCTACTCCTATCCGTATATCTATGGGACTTCTTGGAGCAAGCTTCACGAAAGATGCCTCAGGCTTCTTCCAGGTAGCTTCTGTTACCGAAGGTGCCAACTGGGACAAATCTACTCGCAATCCGCTAACCATGCCGGGAGTAGATGTAAAGAAGGGCGATTACGTTATTGCTATCAACGGTAAACTACTCAATGAAGTACAAGACCCTCAGGAGTTATTGATTGGTCTGGCAGGAAAGACTGTAGAACTAACCGTAAACACAGTTGCTTCCGAAAAAGGAGCACGCAAAGTGTTGGTTACTCCACTGAGTGATGTTTCTAAGCTGAACTACTATAACTGGGTAGAGAACAACACTCGCAAGGTGAACGAAGCTACCAATGGTGAAGTTGGCTATATCCACATTCCGGATATGGGTGTTGAAGGACTGAACGAGTTTGTGAAGCATTACTATCCTCAACTGATGAAGAAAGCACTAATCATTGACGATCGTGGAAACGGTGGTGGAAACGTATCTCCTATGATTATAGAAAGACTGATGCGTACCCCTACTTTCTTCACAATGCATACCAATCAGAAGGAAGGTTCTGTGAATCCGGTTGGAACATTTATGGGACCAAAGGTATTGCTTATCAATGAATATTCAGCATCAGATGGCGACCTCTTCCCTTACCGTTTCAAGTTCAATAACCTTGGTACCGTAATTGGTAAAAGAACCTGGGGTGGTGTAGTTGGTTACAGTGGCACAGTTCCTGTTGTGGATGGCGGTTCTATTGTAACTCCATCTTACGCTCCTTTTGCTGCCGATGGCAGTGGCTTCATTATTGAAGGTAGAGGTGTGGAACCAAACATTGAACTGGAAAACGATGCTTATAAGGAATATATGGGCGAAGACCAACAACTGAACAAAGCAATTGAGGTTGCTTTAGATAAGCTGAAGACAGAAAGAAAGGACATTCCTGCTATCCCGGCTTTCCCGGACAAGAGCAAAAAGAATAAATAAAGGTATTCCTTAACATGATAAGACTGGGGTTGTTTCTACTTTGAGCAACCCCTTTTTTTATACATGCTACTATCTGAAGAGAAATTTTATTATTCCTTTTTGCTAAAGTAAAAGAGAGAAGCTAAATTTTTTCTTAACTTCTCTCTTTTACTTTTAAAATTTCAACTTTTTTTATTACAATCCAAAGCGTAAACTATTTATTTATTATAAATTGTTTTTTATACCTCTTACCATTCTTTATTAAGTGAATATAATAAAACCCTTTTGATAACCCATTTAATGGAATCTGCACAGAAGAGCCATTAGCTCTAATAGTTTTTATTACTCCAAAACTATTCCACAATTGAACTTCATAAGTACTAGAACTTGATTCGTTAGCTGTTGATAATAAACTTGTTTTATTACTTGAATTACTTGTCAAATCCAATGTTATAGTAGAATTTTCAGTTGCAGGATTTGGATAAATAGAGAAATATGAATTTCCGACTACATCATAATTTTGATATATACTGCCATAACCTCCTCCAGGAATAGTGAAAGAAACTGTTACACATGCTTGTCCAGAGAACTCATCGCCTTCAAATTGAGTAAAATAAGCATTTTGCATTGTTGGATACCACCCTGAAACATTTGAAGACCATGTATAGTCTGTTACTCCAGGTATAGGCGTAATTAAACCTATTTCTCCTCCATAGGACTGCAATACTCCGCTAAATAAATCATTACTACTTTGTATCCCTGATCGCCATAGGATTATGTTGTTTTTAGAGAGATTAATATTGGTATTCAATATTGAACCAGTTATCCAACCATCATAATCAGTATCATAGAATGACCTTTGAACTGTGACACTATTATTTGTTTGACTTACTATAGATAGATGGGGATGCATACTCCAGTCTACATTGAAATTACTTGGCAAGTTTGGAATAGAATAAGTTGCTTGATCGCAAATTATTTCCGGTCCTGTTAGTGATAAGTTACAATTGGTAATCAATCTCCTTTTTAATTGATACAAATTATTAGAGTTTGTAGTCAAAATTGCACTTCTAACATCTGCAGGACCTAATATTGTGGCTGTAGAATCTGTGGAAGCTGTTATTGAAAATCCATTTCCAGCAACCGACCAATTGATTGGTATCTTGTTTACATTATTTAGTTTTACAACTTGATTACCACAGAAGGCTGGTTGTATTTGCTTTATTGATAAGGGTGAATCTGTTATTTGATTAATTATAAATTGTGTATTATTAAAAAATGAGGTATGTTCCTCGTTTTCACTAGGTGAATATGTATGTTCAAACTCAGTTTTTCCTAAATCATAGAAATTTATTGCAGGCAAATTAGTTGACAAATAGTTATTCCAATCACTAAATGCAAGTGCACTTCCTGTCGGTACAAAACAAAAGTTTGGCTTGTTAATATATTGATAAAATTGCCCCAAATCATTACTTAAAGAACTTAATTCGTAGGTACTTCCTTGTGCTCCATCAATTGGTAACATTCCTTGTTTACTTGACATCGTTGATTCGGTTATTGTAACAGTTGCATTTACTAGCCAAAAAATTTTCTTCTTGAACTTTATAGCACCGTGATAAACTGTTGAAGAATTTGAGTTAATTGCATTTACATTTGCAGATATCTTAAATTGGCTGTTTCCTGGAAGCGTATTTAACAATAATTCTGAGTGATTTGTTACTCCAAATAATAAAGAAGCTGTACTCCCGAAAACTCCATTTAATACTTCCATCCACCATTTTAAGCTAATCGTTTCATTATAACTTAATAAGTTAGTTCCCGGACTAAACAACATAGTTCCATCTGTACATCCATTTGACACAGCAATATTCTGACATTTAATAGGCATTCCTAGCTGATCATACTCTTTTTGAAAAGCATCATGAGTTGAATTATCAATGGAATTTCCATCATTTGTCCAATAAATAAGCATTTGTCTTGCAGCTTGGCTATTTAAAACATTAACGGCGCTCGCTATCTCCTTATACAATAATGGAGCACTAAGAATCTTTATAAAATAATATTTTAGATCCAATGACGCTACATGTCTGAGCGCAGCCTGATACCCAATTGGAATATTTGCTCCTTTATGAGGAGAGTCTATTGATATAAATTTCCAAGTGCTATGATCTATATTATTAACCTCCATTTTTCTTAAAGCATAACGCGCCACTAATCCTCCCATACTAATCCCCATTACAATGTTAGGGGTACTACCTTTTTTATTACTGTTAACCCAAATAATTGCATCCTTCAATAATGCGGCATTCCGACGAATATCATCTAAGCTATTATTATAATCTAGATATACAATATCATAACTCTGATCTTTTAAATAAGTGTAAATATTAGGATTTTTATAGATATAATTGATCGATCCCACATAACGAGTTGGCTTTAATAGATTGTCTATATCTAAGTTGGGCTCTCCAAACTCTTTTGAGGGATCAAATCCCTCTGCGATTATTAGAGGCTTGCGTAGTATATGATCAGAATTTGCATATTTTATTTGCAAGGTACCACCTGAATGTTCTGAGGTGGAAGGAATATAATGTTCAAAATCCAGAGAAGAACTCCGTGTTTCAACAGTTGGAGCATTGATTACAATATTAGTTTGGCTAATATAATAAGTTCCATCAGTATAATCTATTCTAAAATATATTTTTTTAATGCCATTTGTGCTATATGAATGACTAATAGGAATATCCCAATTTGCAGTCTGATATTCTGATTCTTCATCGAATCTTATTTGAAGGCTCTGTACTGTCTTATTAATATTGGTCAATCGGAAATCTGATGAGAATAAAAATGAAATGGTTGATTTATTATAATAAACATCACGTGGAGCTACAGCAAACAAGTCTAATGTTTCGTAAGGTGTTGCAGCCCCGGATACCTCAACTATTTGATCGTTTACAACCTGGACTAAACCTAATTCCACCGCATTTTCTTTTAATCTGTTATAGGCGTAGTGCATAAATACAAGAGGAATAGTTGTACTCGTTATGTTGTTCAATCTTTGTGTCAATGTATCAGGTAATATTAAAGAAATATTTGAGTTAATTTTCGCACTGTAAACTCCCGAATAAAGTAACATAAAATTAGTTAGATCCACATAATTGCTATCAGCTGGAATTCCGTTAAAAGATTCGAATTCAACAGGTTGAACTCCGTAATTACTTAATACACCTGTTGATATTTTATTTTTATCTATTTTCTCGAAGACATAATTCATCCTGTTTGTAATATCTTGATCCGGCGTTTGCGCATAAGTTGGAATTGCTAATATAAACAGTAAATAAAGTGTTATTTGTATGTTTTTCATTTGTGATAGTTTAAGGTTAATATAATTTCTTAAGTGCAATATCAAATCGTCCATCTGTAACATTTACAACAGAAGTAGAATCTTTACATTTTAAAGTAAATGAAAATCGTCCGCTCACTATGTTCTTTATAGTATCAAGCTTAGTGATGTAAATAGATCCTCTATTTTCATATTGCCCAGCACAGGTTCCATCCTCAATAAGATGAATATATAGTCCATTTATTGTTAAATTTTCATTCTCCTTAGGATTTACAATCTTAAAAGCTAAGCTTCTATTCGAGCCCTTACGCTCAGCCCCAATTAGAAGTTCAAAATCATTGTCATTTTTCCTGATAGAAGCCCATACATCAGGACTCATAGCTGAAGCTATAGTATTGTATGCTACCCATAAATCTCCATTTACATAACATCCCATATTGTTCTTTCCTTCATGGGTTTCTGCAGGTAATTTATTCCAATCAATGTCATCTTTACATGAATCACATGAGAATGCTGAAATTAGGAACATCAGCATCATTAAAGCAGATCTAATCGTTTTTTTCTTCATAGTAATTTAAAATTAGTTTGATTATTATATAAAATAAATTACTAATTAAATCATTTTTTGATAAATATAGTAATTTTATACGTTAAATAATATTATTATATTATTTATTATTTGTAATAATATTCCTCATATTTTCGAGTTATTTATTTAACAAGTCGAAAATAAAATTCAGCCAGAGATTGTTACTCAAGACAAATTAAACCCGAAATCTACTGATTGTGCTTAAAAAAGTGAGGGTTCATGCCATTTGGTGATGGTTCTGTGATGGTTAAAAGCCAATCCATCACTCTGTAATTAGTTATTATTTAGTTTATTAAGTAAAAAAGTGAGGGAGTGAGGGTTGAAAACTCTTTATCTTATTATATAAAAAAGATACTTGAAGCTTTAGGTGAAATCTCAAGTCTGTTTAACAGAAATGACCAGACATTTATATCTATATTACTTCTCAAAGACTTAATTTCCTTATTGATTATCCTCTGCTGTTTCATTGGGCAATGGTCACAATTTTATTCACCAATAAAAAAAATCCATTGGCGAATGGATTAAAATGATTCACCAGCTTTTCTGAATCGACTTTCTATCAACAGATTTTTCCATATTAAGAGCTCCATTATATATATAAAAGCAGAAAGCACCCGCACATATTGAGATGTTCTAATAATATTCAGAGCTCATTTATATATATAAAAGGCTTCAATAAAGCTGATTTTTACTGCCTTTTTATTCTTTTAGGGAAATCCCTATCAAAGAATGGGGAATATTGCTGGACAGGGGAATATTCTCGCCCTACTTTTGACACATAACAAAGAAACAAAGGTATTAACAATTAAAAACTTGTTGTTATGAGAAAGATTATATTAACATTGGTTGCCATCATGATGGTTACAATGAGTTCAGTAAGCATGGCTTCAAATAAGGGCAAATATAACAATGGTAATTGCAGAGAAATAAGTGTTGAAGCATACGCAGATTACAGAAATCACGATCGTGGAAATAACAAAGGAGTTTACGTAGAATACAACGAATACAGCAATTGCGATAACCGCGACTACTACGATAATGAAGATCGCTACGAAGGTCGTGAATACAGAGACAGGGATTATAGAGACAGAGACTGCCGGGACAGAGACGACAGATGCTATGAACGCAGACACCACCACGGCAACAGTGATGCCAAGACAGTAGGTACAATCCTGGGTGTTGCTTCTCTGATACTTTTAGCTACTTCTCACTAAGAAATTAAATAGTTACACCAGACTTAACAGCTAAACTAACATTACATTAGACATAACAACTAAACTAGCAAATCCTGCAGTAAACGCAACATAGCAATATGCCGTTTACGCAGGATTTTTTCTATCTATAAGAGCCTCAACACTATCCCGATATTTCCTTCCAACTGGTATCTTTTTCCCTTCAAGAAGAATAAATGTGCTTGATATTGCCTCTATTTTGTTTATAGCAACTAAATAAGATCTATGAATGCGAATAAACTGGTTGGCCGATAGTTTATTCCCGAGCGCAGAAAGACTGCCATATACTATTATCTTCTTTTCGGATGTTACTACCTGATAATAGTTGCTAAGACTGTGAATGTATAAAATACTATTGATGGGAATTTTATAGAATCTGCGTTCCGATTTAATGGAGATAAACTCCTCTTCTTTCAAGTCTGCCAGTCGTTGTTCCTTGCGAATTATATCAGCAGCTTTAGCAACCGCTTTCTCAAACCGTTCGAATGATACCGGCTTTAGCAAATAATCAATGGCATTAACCTCATAGCTCTCCAAGGCAAAGTTGCTAAAGGCTGTACAAAAAATAACTTTGGGTGGAATGGGCAAACTCTTTATCCACTCCATGCCATTGAGTTTTGGCATCTGGATATCCAGAAATACCAGATCAACCGGATTTTCATTCAGGAAACTGCTTGCCTCAAGAGCATTTGTGCAACGTCCTGCAACCTCAAAACCTTCCAGGCGATCAATGTATATTTCAAGTACATCAAGTGCCAACTCTTCATCATCAACCAGTAAACAACGTATCGGATTCATAGTTATAATTTTATTTTCAAGGTGCTTATATAATGTTGCTCCACTGTTTTGGTCTCAAATGTATATCTTTCGGGATATAAGATATCCAGACGGTGACACACATTCTTTATACCAATGCCCGACGATACATTATCCGGATTTTTACACTCAGGATCAAAGGTATTGGATACGTTGAACTGTAATTCGCCATTGCAAATCATCAGTTCTATAAGAATCACTACTCCGTTTATCTGGTTGGTTGAAGAGTGCTTAAAGGCATTCTCCACAAACGGAAGGAGCAACAATGGTGCAATGCTGGAACCGGTAACATCTCCCTTCACCTGAAAATCTACAGAAAAGCGGTTGCCGTAACGAAGTCGTTCCAGATCGATGTAATTACGAATATAGTTTATCTCTTTTTCTACCGGAACACTTTCTGCCGTAGACTCGTGCAAAACATAACGCATCAGGTCCGACAGTTTCATAATCATCTCCGGAGTGTTATCCGAACGCTTTAAAGCCATGGCATAAAGATCATTCAACACATTAAAGAAGAAATGAGGCTGAATCTGGCTACGAAGAAATTGTAATTCCGCCTGTGTTTTTTCGTGTGACAATGAGAGAATGCGGTTCTCCTTTTCCAGCGAATAACTGTAAAGCTTGATAGCAAAAGGTATAATCATTACCGTATTAATATTGATTACATGATGAAGCACTTCGGTAGGATCTAACAATGACACTTTAGGATCTGACATTCCCAGTAACGGAATAAAGGAGTAATAAGAAAGCATTCTTTGTAACATACCGCCAACGGCCATCATCAGCACACAAGCAAAAGCCGAACGATAATATTTCTGTTGAAGCAGTAGTTTAGGAATTACATAATACAGGCCAAAATATGTTACCCCAAGTTTCACGGGCAAAAACGCCAGCTCGTTATAAAAACACACCCAGTAATTATTATAACGGGTACCCCACGAAAAGGTAAAGAATAAAACAACACTTATCCAATAGGCTAAATGGAACAAAACACGTTTGCGGCTATTGAGAAGATTAAACACTGACGGCATATCTCTTGTATTTATTCATATTTATAGACTAAAACAAAAGTAACCTTTTTTGTTGTTTCCAACAATATTAACGACTACATGTATCTCTGTTTTTATGCCAAAGTGCGATTTATTTATTCGTTTGCATAAAAAAAACGGCATAAGCATAAATACTTTTTATCTGAAATAAATAATTATTTCCTTTGGTGCGTAAATCTGATATTAACAATTCTGATACTATAGCTATGCGAAAACATCTTCATTTTATATGCTTGCTATTAACATGCTTGTTGTCATTGCCTGCATGGGGAAAAAATATTCCTCTTCGTAAACAGTTCACCATAACCAAAACGGCAATAGCACCAAAGATTGACGCTTTGCCAAACGATAGGGCCTGGCAAGAAGTTCAACCCATTGCCGACTTTATACAACAAAGTCCGGTTAATGGAGGCACTCCTTCACAGAAAACAGAAGTGAAGATGCTATATGATGATAATTCCATTTACGTGCTGGCAGTACTCTATGACAGTAAACCCGATTCTATTTTCTCGGAACTGGCCGAACGAGATTCTGGCGATGAGGCTAATGCCGATCTCTTTTCGGTAGAGATAAATCCCTATAATAACGGCCTTAATTCAACAGAATTTATGGTATCGGCCGCAGGTGTACAGATGGATTCCAAAAACGACCTGAACACCATGCACAAAACCTGGGATGCTGTATGGAAAAGCGCCGTGGTAAAAACGAAACAAGGCTGGATTGCAGAGATGGAAATTCCATTCTCAGCAATTCGTTTCCCAAAGAAGGATATTCAACTATGGGAAATAAACTTCTTCCGCCTGATAAAGCGTAATGGAGAAGCCATTACATGGAACTTTGTTGATAAGAACAAAAACGGATGGCTCAACCAGGCAGGGGAAATGCATGGACTAAAGAATATCAATCCTCCAACCCGACTATCACTGATGCCTTATATGACAACGTATTACGACAAGAATAAGTTATCTTTCAAAGGTGGAATGGACTTTAAATATGGTCTTAATGAAAGTTTTACCCTCGACATGATGCTAATCCCCGATTTTGGACAAACTAGGGCAGATGATAATATTCTTAATCTGACGTCCGTTGAAACCAAATACGACGAAAAGCGACAATTCTTCACTGAAGGAACAGAACTCTTCAGCAAGGGAGATATATTTTATTCACGACGTATAGGCGGGCAACCTCGTAATTACAATAAAGTATCGGCACAACTAAACACCAACGAGGTAATTCTAAAGAATCCTGCTGAGACTAGTCTATACAACGCTACCAAGATATCGGGCTACACCTCAAATGGATGGGGATTCGGGATGCTGAATGCCATAACCCAACAACAATCGGCAGTAGTCAGGGATAGTCTTACCGGTAACATACGGCATATCGATACACAAGGGGTTAGCAACTATAACCTGCTGGTAGCCGATAAGGTTATTGGTAAGGAATCGTATATAAGTTGGGTTAATTCCAACGTTACTATGCCGGAAGATCACCATATGGCCAATGTGTCGGGATTCGATTTCAAATATAGTTTCCCTGAATATGTTTTATCAGGAGATGCCTTTTTAAGCTATATCCATGATAAAGAAGAGAGTGATGCTTCCAATCAGTTCGGACAGCGTTTCAACCTTAATTTAGCTAAGATAAAAGGAACGTTCCGGTTTGAACTGGACAATAGTATACTAAGTAAAACTTATAATCCACGAGACTTTGGTTATTTGGAGAACAACAATCTAATTACTAACATCCTGAAACTGCAATACTATCGTTTCACACCAGGCAAACATTTCAACGAAATAACTGCAGAGCTGGATATGACTCACGAAAGTCTTTATAAACCAATTCAATACGGCCGATTTGAACTATCAGCAAATCTGAAGTTTGTCTTTAAGTCTCTAAGTTACCTAAAGTTTTATGCCAGTGCCACTCCGGTTAAGAAATACGATCATTTTGAACCTCGTGTGGAAGGATGGAAATATATGGAGCCTACTGCAGCCTATGGAGGTATTGAGTATTCATCGGACTGGCGTAAGAAGTTAGCTTTTACAGCTCTGGTAGGCTACTGGCAGGCTACACGTTATCAAAAGAGTTCGTCTTACCTGACTTTTCATCCGCGTTATCTAGTAAACGATCGTCTTTCATTCGATTATAAAGCCACATGGTCATTTCTGCAAAATGCCATTGGTTATGTAGATAAAAACACTGTCAGCGATTCTATCTTCTTTGGCAGGCGAAACATTTCCGAGATGGACAATATTTTCACCGTAAAATATTCCTTATCCAACAAAAGTTCGCTTAACCTAAGACTAAGGCATTACTGGTCGAACGTTCGCTATCAGGAATATTATCTCCTGAAACACAATGGCGACATGCAACACTATGAAACCAAAAGAAACTATGATACGAATGTTAGCCTGTTTAACTCAGATGTTTCGTATACCTGGCAATTCTTACCGGGAAGCGAGCTATCTGTAGTCTGGAAAAACTACTACTCATTTACGGATCAGAACAGAAAAACAGACTATTTCAATAATCTGAAAAACGTTTTTTCTCATTCCTTGCTCAACAATTTATCGTTGAGAATTATCTATTACATCGATTATAAAGGAATTAAAAAGCTGATTTAAATATATGACATTATAAAACAGTTACTATAAATTATAACTTCAATTTATTTACAATGAAAAAACTATTATTTCTATTATCTGTATTTTTCGTGACGAGCCTCTATGCTCAGGTCGAAAAAGTTGAACCTACCTTCTGGTGGGTAGGTATGAAAAACCCTAATTTACAATTACTGGTGTATGGCAAAGACATTGCAAAGAATCAGGTTTCAATAAACTATCCCGGAGTTAAGATTACGAAAGTGAACAAAGTAGCTAATCCAAACTATCTGTTTATTGATCTGTCCATTGATTCTCTTGTTGCCAAAGCAGGAAAGTTTAATATAACCTTTCTGCAAAACAATAAAAAGTTTGCAACTTATCAATATGAGTTAAAGACACGTGAACAGGCATCCGCCAATCGCGAAGGATTTAACAGTGGAGACGTTATTTACGAAATTATGCCCGATAGGTTTGTAAATGGTGACACGAAAAACGATTTCGTAAAGGGCTATCCTGACGGAACTGACAGACAAAATCCGGATGCCCGCCATGGAGGAGATCTTCAGGGAATCATTAATAATCTGGATTACATTTCATCTATGGGATATACTGCTTTGTGGCTTACTCCTGTGGTTGAAAACAATGCTGCATCAACTTCTTATCATGGATATGCAACTACGGATTATTATAAAGTTGATCCACGTCACGGTAGCAATGAACTATACAAAAAACTGGCTGAAGAATGCAAGAAAAGAAACATTAAGCTGATTATAGACTACATTGTGAACCATAGCGGAAAAGATTGGTGGATATACAAAGACCTGCCATCAAACGATTGGATAAATAACTATCCGGACATGAAGATATGCAATTTCCGTGGCACAACAGTCTTTGATCCTCACAAAGCAGAGATTGATGCAAAAGGTATGTCGGATGGTTGGTTTGCCGAATCAATGCCCGATTTGAATCAAAGGAATCAATTCTTAGCTACATATCTTATTCAGAATTCTATCTGGTGGATTGAATATGCTGGATTAAGCGGTGTACGAAGCGATACACACCAATATCCTGATAAACAATTTGTCAGCGAATGGGCCAAACAAGTACTTGCAGAATATCCACATTTCAATATGGTTGGTGAAGTATGGCTCAATTATCCTTCCATGACATCCTATTGGCAAAAAGATGCTCCCAATCTGGATAAGTATAATTCAAATCTTCCTACTATCATGGACTTCCCTCTTCACAATGCTATCCCTACAGCCTTTGCCGAAGGTGACGGATGGGGAGATACCGGAATGAACCGCCTGTACGATATATTCAGCCAGGACTTCCTGATGGCTAACCCAATGAACATTATGATTTTTGGAGATAATCATGACACTTCACGCTTTTACACGCTAATAAAAGAAGATTTTAAAGTTTATAAGCTAGCAATGGCCTTTTTACTTACCACCCGTGGAATTCCACAGATGTATGCCGGAACAGAAGCCCTGATGACAGGAGTAAAAGGAAGTGGTGATGGTGTTATGCGTAAAGACTTCCCTGGTGGCTGGGCAGAAGATAAAGTCAGCATTTTCACAAGACAAGGTCTGACAAACGACCAGATTGAAGCACTCGATTACATGAAGCGTATTCAGAACTGGCGCAAAACCAATGATGCCGTTAAGTACGGAACAATGACTCAATTCGCTCCTCAGAATGGCGTATATGTCTACTTTAGAATCAAAGGCGATAAGAAGGTTATGGTTATACTCAATAATAACAGCGATAAACAAGAGTTGCAAACCATCCGCTTTGCCGAATGTTTGGGCAATCATCGCTCAGGTACAGATATTATTTCAGGTAACACACTTAACTGGACAGATAAAATAGAAGTTCCGGCAAAAGCAGCAATGATTATCGATCTGAATTAAATTATATCAGGAGACTATTTCTTTTATAAACTCATTCAGCATACTCAGGAAATTATATAAATGAAAGATGGTAATCCTATATGTGATTTTCTAGAAGATAACCATGTAATGGATGTAGCATAGATAAAAATTTATATCTGATATATAATTATTGAGGAAATCTTTATTCCATGCACTGAATATAGCATAAATTAAAATCCTGCTGTAAACGCAACATAGCAATATGACGTTTACGCAGGATTTTTTTCTGTCCATTCCACAAAACTATTGTCTGGAAAAATAAGTTTATCGCAGGATAATTTTTTTGCGAGTCGGGAATTAGTTAATTTTGCATTCGATTACAGAAATAGCATCATGAATATAGTTTTAGACATACATACACACACCGTAGCCAGTGGGCACGCGTTCAGCAGTTTACAGGAAATGGCACAATCTGCAGCCGATAAAGGTATTCAGTTACTTGGTATTACCGAACATGGTCCGGGTATTCCGGGCACCTGCAATCCTATTTACTTCCGTAACTTATGGACTGTTCCCCGTCAGATGTATGGAGTAGAACTGATGCTTGGCTCTGAATTGAACATTATCGACTACGAAGGAAATGTAGATCTAGATGAAGAATATCTAAAGAGACTGGATATCTGTATTGCCGGAATTCATTCTCTTTGTTATACTCCAGGAACTATTGAGCAAAACACTTCAGCTGTAATTGGGGCCATAAGGAATCCTTATGTGAAAATTATTACCCATCCTGGTGACGGAACAGCAGAACTTAATTACGAACCTATTGTTCTTGCTGCAAAAGAAAATCATACCCTGCTTGAAATAAACAACAGTTCATTAGAGCCGTATCGTGAAAAATCCACTGCTCCTGATAATTTCAGAGAAATCCTGAAGTTGTGTAAGAAATACAACCAACCGGTTATTCTGGGAAGCGATGCACATATATCTTTTGCCATTGGTAAATACGACCTTATTTATCCAATGCTGGCCGAAACAGAATTTCCGGAAGAACTGATTATGAACGATAAACTTGAAACATTCAAAGCATATATTGCACAATAGCTTTTAGCAGTTAACTTATTCAGATATAAAACTCACTTTATTCAAAGGAAATATCAAATTCCATATAACAGGTTTTGATGGAAATTATACGAGAATCGGGATGTAAATAACATTAAACGGCTACCTAAATCACTTAGGCAGCCGTCTTTCAATCTAATTATCAGTTATCTTGAAAACAAATATCTTATTTTATATTTTTAGAGTGATTAACCAGCAATGCTATGTTTTTCTCAAATTGCTCACCGTCTATAATTTCCCATTTCTTACTTCTGTCATTCCACTTAAAGGATATATAGTTTGAAATATTACTTCCGTCTACTCTGTCGAATATAGCTTTCTGTCTGTTCAAACAAAACTCGTTTTTCTCAGCACTCCAGCGGGCAAATTCCTGAATCTGACTGTCACCTACATTCGTTACAATGAATATGTATGAAGGTATCCACATTTTATCGTCAGCATTCCATCTATAAGCCTTTTTAGTCTTTGACTGCCCATTTTCACTTGTTGTAAATTCATATTTCAAGTGAGGAGTAAGCATACAGGTTGTTGAATCATAAAGAAATACAGTTTCTTTGTTCTGACCTTTGTCATATACAAAACTTCTAAGCTTCTTAGCATTTGCTGCGGGACTACACACAAACAATAAACAAGTAGTAATAATGATTACTAGCGTACTAATACTAAATACAATCTTTTTCATGATGAGAGTTTTTTTATTATTGTTATCCTATTAAAGTTATCTGTTTTTTATCTCTTTAAGAAAAAGGATTCTATATCTTTCTCCATTTTATTCTGAATAGCTTCATAGCAAGAAATTTCAAAGCAAAGACTTTCAGAAGAGTTAACCTGTTCCATCATTGTTTTATATTTAGACGGAATATTTTTCAAAAATGTTGCATCAAAACTTAAATCTTTATTAGTCTGCATATCTGCAGATTCGTTTTGGTTGGAATCCAGATGAGAAGAAAGAGAGCAATTTGCATCTTTTGAAACTACAGATTCTGTACATTTGCCTTTATCATTGGCAAGAACTTGAGATTTTTGAGCATTTGCAGCCGAACCACATACAAGCAAAAAACAAGTAGTAACACTAATTACTAACGTACTGAAATTAAATACCATCTTTTTCATAACCGGAAATTTTTAATTATTATAATCTGATACCTATTGATTATTTTCTCGTTTCATAATCGCTACATTATTTAGACGTATCTCACGCTTAAATAGTTGCAACTAATATGCCAAAAAGTTATATTGTTGAAATTCAACACATTAACAAAATAGCAATCGTTCAAAAACGAACAATGGCTATTCAAATCCGAACAAATTCAGGACTTTCTTCAATCCATGCGAGAAAATAAAAAGAGTCAGTGAAGGGGTATTATAGGGAAATTCCTATCAAAGAATGGGGATTTTAACTATTTGGGGGAGAAATCTCATCTTACCTTTGTTGCATACAAGATAACAAAAGATAAATCATAAATACAGAGGTATAAAAGACTGGTTAGTTTATATTTATAAAATCAGGTATTAGTTTTCATAATAGATTAAAAAATCCTGCAGTAAAACGGTGCTTGGCGCATAGCTCTACTGCAGGATTTATTGTTTTTTCTATTTTACTATTTCACATTGAAGCGAATAATAAACTTACTTCCCTTTCCCACTTCACTCTCCACAGTGAGAGTACCATTCTGGGCTTCAATAAAATCTTTTGAGATAGAAAGTCCTAAACCACTACCTTGTACTTTAGTTCCCGGAACCCGGAAATAGCGGTCAAAGATACTTTCATGATAACGTGGATCGATACCTTTGCCAAAGTCCTGCACAAACATTTCAACAACATCTCCTGTTTGCTGAGCACCAATAATAATTCTGGAATTCTCCTTCGAATAATGGATAGCATTGCTTAATAAGTTTGTGAGAACCCAGGCAATCTTCTCGCTATCAACAAATAGTTTGGCTATCTTTTCGGGATATTCTACTTCAATATGGCAACCAAACTTTTCTGCCTGCATACGAGTAGCTTTTATTGCATATTCAATTAACTCGATAGGCTTGGTAATCTTAGGCATTAGTTGCAGTTTACCCGTTTCTACTTGTGTAAGTTTCAATAACTCACCGGTAATGCTCAGCAACCGTTCACTGTTTTCCTTTATGCTGTGCGACAAAGATTCCTGTTCTTCATTCAATGAGCCAATCCGTTTATCTTCCAAGAGTTGTAAACTCATCATAATAGCCGAGATTGGAGTTTTCAGCTCGTGAGAAATAGTAGACAGAAACGTTGTTTTAGCCGTATCCAGCTCTTTAAATTCCGTAATATTCTTCAAAAGAATTACATCTCCAATATTATGAGGTTCAGTTTCACCGGTTTCAATAACCCGTATAGGAATATAATTAGCCTGAAAAAAACTCTCTTTATTATCAGCATAAATCTTAAGCGGCTCCTTCTTCTCTTCAGGGTTTACCAGTTCCCTAACCAGTCTACGAAGTAAATCATTCTTCAGAGCAAGTTCCGGAGCCGACTTTCTGATTACATTTTCCCGTTTCAAATTCAAAATATTCAGTGCTTCATCGTTTATGAAAAGAATCTTCTTCTCGTTATCCAACCCAATGATAGGTTCTGTTATACTATTAACAATAGCTTCAATATATTTCTTGTTGGCAATAATATCAGCAAGTGTACTGGCTCTGTATTCGTTCAGCCTTTCTGCCATTTTATTGAAAGAGGTAGATACCTCACCAAACTCGCTTGTTGGTTCAAAGTTCAGTCGTTTATCATAATTATGATTAGCAATTTCCGTTATACCATTTATTAATTCCTTTATGGGCTTCAATATAGAATGAGGGAAGCGAAACAATATGACTAGAGCAAAAACAATACAGACAGCAAACGTCAAGCAAATCCATAGCAGCGCATTCATAGCAGTTTGTTTGGCTACCGCACTTTTATGATAAATGGAGGCCATATTCAAGGTCATAATGGTATAAATGTCAGTACGCATCTCCCGTAAGCTCTGCTGAGTATTCTTGTTCCTATGTTCCTCAAAATGTACTATCAGTTTATCCGTTGTTTCCCTCTCATTAATCTCAGTCAGATTCTTCTGTTGCATCTGCAAGTTTGATGTAAAAACCTGAAGAGCCTTCTTGCTTGTATTCAGTTCATCGAGAACGGACAACATATTCCTGCAATAATCCAGCGAATAGTTATTGTTCGTATATATCTTATGAGTTTCGTTATTCAGCTTATTTATATAGCTCAACGAAAGAATGCCTAAGAGAACAATCATGGCAAAGAGCATTCCGATGCCGTAAGTGAGTTTAGTCTTTATTCTCATATCATTATCAGTTTAATCCTAGGACAAAATAATTAAATCGATATTTGCCCTGGATAGTGAATCAATAAATTTTTTATAGCGGGTTACAGAAAAGAATACCTTTGGAATATTGAAAGAGGGGCTTCCCATGCAGACAGTAGTTATCTGCCTTTCTTTGCACACCTTGATTATAGTTCCTATAATGTCTGACGATTGTATCTGCACCACCTCACCTCCTAACTCAGTAGCCATTTTAAAGTGATTGAGTAAATAGCGTTGGTTGGCTAAAGGAATACGATCGGGGGCCTCCTTTGGAGTCTGCACATAAAGAGCAATAAACTTCGTACTATAGTGAGTAGCCAATCGAGCCGTTTTCCTTATAATCTTTCTAGGAGTTTTTTCATTCGCACTGATGCAAGCAAGAAACCTTTCGTGACGAATACGAGAGAAATCCTGGATAAACTCATTCTCTACCTGTTTCTCTACCCGCAAGGCTACCTCTTTCAAAGCCAGTTCCCTTAACTGCAGAATGTTTTCGGTTTTAAAGAAATTATTCAGTGCTATCTGAATCTTATCAGGACGATAAATCTTTCCGGCTTTCAGTCGGGTAACCAGCTCTTCGGCAGTAAGGTCAATGTTTACAACTTCATCTGCCTGCTCAAGTACACTATCGGGAATTCGTTCCTTTACCTCAATACCCGATATATCCTGAATTTCCTCATTCAGACTTTCAATATGCTGAATATTCACTGCGCTAATTACATTAATACCCGCATCGAGTAGAGAGATAACATCCTGCCATCTTTTCTCGTTCGCACTTCCTTCCACGTTCGTATGAGCCAGTTCGTCCACTATCACAATCTCCGGATGAATAAGAAGAATGCTTTGCAAATCCATCTCCTCAATCTCCTTTCCTTTGTAAAAAACCTTTTTCCTGGGAATAACAGGCAACCCTTCAATCAGAGCTTCCGTTTCGGCTCTGCCGTGTGCTTCTATATAACCAATCTGCACATCCACCCCACTTTTAAGAAGATCATGTGCTTCCAGCAACATGCGATAACTCTTCCCCACACCGGCAATCATGCCAATGTAGATCTTAAACTTACCTCTTCGCGACCTCTTGATTAAGTCAAGGAAATGCTGTACATTATTCTCGTCACTCATGCCATTTCAATCATTTACTAACTTCGTCCAAAGCAACATTCAGTTTCAGAACATTAATCTTTTCAGTTCCAAATATACCTAAAAAAGGTTTCTGTATTTGCTTTTCCACAATTTCTTTTACAAAATCCTCATTCATGCCACGTGCTTTAGCCACACGCTTTATCTGCACATAAGCACATTGAGGAGTTATGTCCGGATCCAGTCCCGAACCGCTTGCAGTAACCATCTCTACAGGAATCTCACTACGCTTCAGGTAAGAATGATGAATTAAGAAAGAATCGATTCTGGCATCTACCTCCTTCAGATACTCCTTGTTAGTAACACTTTTATTACTACCTCCCGAAGCATCAGCAGCATAGTTTACAGCAGAAGGGCGCCCCCAGAAATAAGTATCTTTTGTGAACTGTTGCCCCACATTGGCAGCACCAACCACCTTACCGTTGAGTGTGACTAATTCTGCATTTCCTTTGCCGGGAGATGCAATAAGAGCAAATACCCAAAGAACAGCAACATAACATATCCCTAACAACAAACAAAACATCAGGGTTATTTTTACCGATTTTATAAGAGTCGTTTTCATTTTGCGTACATATTAAATAAATAAACCAACAATGAGATCAATAATCTTAATTCCGATAAAAGGAACAATCACCCCTCCTCCGCCATAGATAAGCAAGTTGCGTCTGAGCAGTGCAGAAGCACCTATCGGTTTATACTGAACTCCGGCTAAAGCCAATGGAATAAGCGCCGGAATAATCAGTGCATTAAAGATTATGGCCGACAGAATAGCACTTTCCGGACTATGCAACCCCATCACGTTCAAAGCTGCAAGCTGAGGAATAGACCACATGAACAATGCCGGAACAATGGCAAAATACTTAGCCACATCATTTGCAATGGAGAAAGTAGTCAGTGTACCACGAGTCATAAGTAACTGCTTACCTATTTCCACCACTTCAATCAATTTGGTAGGGTCATTATCCAGATCCACCATATTACCAGCTTCCTTAGCTGCTTGCGTTCCACTATTCATGGCCACACCCACATTTGCCTGAGCCAGAGCAGGAGCATCATTAGTTCCGTCACCCATCATAGCCACCAGTTTACCTGCTTCCTGTTCCTTCTTAATGTATTCCATCTTATCCTCCGGTTTGGCTTCAGCAATAAAATCATCAACCCCGGCTTTTTCAGCAATATACTTAGCTGTAAGTGGATTATCCCCGGTAACCATCACCGTCTTAACCCCCATCTTCCTTAAACGTTCAAAGCGTTCCTGTATTCCGGGTTTTATAATATCCTGCAATTCAACCACTCCAACGATTTCCTTGTTCACACAAACCACCAGAGGCGTACCACCGTTATTAGCAATGGCCGAAGTCATTTCCTCAGTTTCTTTAGGGAACTTGTTTCCTACCGCTTCAGCAATCCGACGAATAGAGTCGAAAGCCCCCTTGCGTATCTGCGTTCCATCCTGCAAATCAACACCCGAACATTTCGTCTCTGCGGTAAACTTAATCATTCTGGCTCCTGTTGTATTCAGGTTTCTCATCCTAAGTCCCGATTCCCTTCCCAGTTCCACAATAGATCTGCCTTCGGGTGTTTCATCAGCCATGGAAGAGAGCATACAAAATTCAATAAAAGCCCTTTCCTCCATTCCGTTTACCGGATAAAACTTTGTAGCCTTCCGGTTACCGATCGTAATTGTACCGGTTTTATCTAGTAGCAAAGTGTCCACATCACCCGCAGTTTCCACAGCCTTACCCGATTTGGTAATTACGTTTGCCCGTAAAGCTCTATCCATTCCTGCTATACCTATTGCCGAAAGCAATCCGCCAATTGTAGTAGGGATCAGACAGACAAAAAGAGAAATCAAGGAAGCTATAGTGATAGTAGCCTTACTGTAATCGGCCAGGGGTTTTAAAGTCATACACACAATGATAAAAACCAACGTAAAACCTGCCAGTAAAATAGTCAGAGCTATTTCGTTCGGAGTTTTCTGACGAGATGCACCTTCCACCAGAGCAATCATCTTATCGAGGAAGCTCTCTCCCGGCTGAGTAGTTACCATCACCTTTATTTCATCTGATAGCACCTTTGTACCTCCCGTAACAGAGCTCTTATCTCCTCCGGCTTCACGAATTACTGGCGCACTCTCTCCCGTTATGGCACTCTCATCAATAGATGCCAACCCCTCAATAATCTCACCGTCAGCCGGAATAATATCCCCGGCCTCACATTCAAAGATATCTCCCTTCCTCAATCTGGAACTACTTACTATTTCTATTTTGCCGTTGATAAGTTGCTTGGCAGGAGTCTCCTCACGCGTCTTTCTAAGGCTGTCGGCCTGTGCTTTTCCCCTTGCTTCGGCAATAGCTTCCGCAAAATTGGCAAACAGCAACGTAATAAAGAGAATTATAAATACAGTAATGTTATACCCAAACGATCCCTGACTACTATTAAAGACAGAGTAGCCCGTAACAAATAGCATCACAGCAGTAGCCACTTCAACAGTAAACATAACCGGATTCTTAATCATCATCCTTGGATCTAACTTCACAAATGATTGTTTAAGACTTGCTTTTACTTGCTCTTTAGGAAATAAAGAGGTTATTTTATTTTTTTCCATATTACTTCTTACAATTATAGACTTAACAGTTCGGCAATAGTGCTTAATGCATGTGTTGGGAAGAATGCCAAAGCAGCAATGATACAGATTACAGCAAAGGTCATAATACCAAACGTAGCCGTATCTGTTTTCAATGTTCCCGCACTTTCCGGAATAAACTTCTTTTTAGCCATCAAACCAGCAATAGCCACCTGACCAATTATAGGTATATACCTGCTGAGAATAAGAATCAGCCCCGTAGAATAGTTCCAGAACGGAGTATTATCCTTTAGTCCTTCAAATCCCGATCCATTATTTGCAGCACTGGATGTATATTCATAAAACATTTCACTCAATCCGTGATATGAAGGATTGTTGAGCCATCCGCCTTCCGCCGAAACCATTCCAGGATGATGAGTGTACAAGTAAGCAGCGACAGCCGTTCCCAAAAGAATCATAAACGGATGAAACAGAGCAAGAATAGTAGCAATTTTCATCTCTCTAGCTTCAACCTTCTTACCCAGCAATTCAGGAGTACGGCCTACCATCAGTCCGCTTATAAACACAGCTATAATAATGAAAATATAGTAATTCAAGAAGCCAACGCCTACACCGCCAAACCACGAGTTAATCTGCATATTCAGCATCTCAACAGTACCCGAAAGCGGCTTCATACTATCGTGCATACCGTTAACTGAACCATTGGAAGTAGCCGTAGTACTTGCACTCCACAGAGCAGTAGCAGCCGATCCTATCCTCACCTCTTTTCCTTCCATTGTTCCCCCACTCTGATTTATACCCTTAATCAGCGGATTGCCACTTGTTTCCTGCCAGGTAATAGTTCCCACACTAATGATGTACCCCAAAAACATTACGGCAAAAATACTGTAAGCCAGTTTTTTCCTTTTCAGATAGAAACCAAATGCAAAGATCATAGCCATTGGAATAAGCATAATCGAGATGCTCTCAACCAAATTGGATATAAAAGAAGGATTCTCCAGAGGATGGGCAGAGTTGGCTCCAAAGAATCCCCCGCCGTTTGTTCCAAGTTGCTTTATAGCAACAATTGCAGCAGCAGGACCTTGCGAAACAGTCTGACTAACTCCCTCAAGAGTATGAATAGATGCTTTTCCGTCAAAGCCCATAGGAACACCTTGCAGAATAAGCACAATAGCAGCTATTAATGATAACGGAAGAAGAATGCGTGTGCAGCTTCTTACCAGAAAGAACCAGAAATTGCCTATTGTGTGAGTAGTCTTTGCAGCCATAGCCTTCATCACTCCGGCCATAGCAGCCATTCCGGTTGACGCTGTTATAAACTGGAAGAGCATAACAACAAACAACTGAGTAAAGTAAGTCAGTCCACTTTCACCGCTATAATGCTGCAGGTTGCAGTTCACCAGGAAGCTGATGCTAGTATTAAAAGCCTGATCTGCGCTTTGAGCAACGTTACCATCCGGATTTAATGGCAACCAGTGTTGAGATACCAGTAAAATCATTCCCCAGAAGAACCAGAATAAGTTAAGCGTGAGCAGTGTGCCCAGAAACTTTTTCCAGCTCATTTCCTCTTTGGGATCAATATTACAAAATCTATATATCGCATTTTCCACAGGAGAGATAAAGTCACTCCAACTCTTCTCCCCCTTATAAATCGTTGCAATGTGTTTTCCCAAAGGATAACTCAATGCAATCATCAAGACAATCTGTATTCCGTTGCCTATTAATTGTGTATTCATTTCACTAAAACTTTTCGGGTTTAATAAGAACGTAAACCATATAACCAAAGATGGCCAGGCCTAAAATAAACAATGCTGTATACATACTCTATTCTAATTTTAAATATCTTCAAACCAGTTTATACATACAAAAAAAAGCCAGAAGCAGAAACAGCCTGCAAGGCAACTTACTATAAAAAATAAAGTGTTCATCTCATTCCTTTCTTTAAGAGTTATTATTTCTGTTATGAATCACTTAAGAACATACCAATAGCATGCCAAAAGAATAATAGCATACATATCTTTCAGTAAAACAAGCTATTAATTAATAAAGTTCTTTTATCAACCTCAAAAGAACCTTTTCATTTTGGTAGGGTTGTATATCGTTTTGGGTTACCCCATAACAAAATTACCCCGCATTAACAAAATTGCCGTCTGTGCGTGGCAACTCCATTAATGCGGGGTAATTCCGTAATTGTTTAGACAGTGCTTAAAGCCTGATTCCTTATAACCTATATATACTCCAAAAAGGTCTTATTTCTTGAGGAATGGATATTTAAAGTCTTTTTCCTTATAACTTGTATTCTTCTATTTTCCGGTACAGCGTAGTAAGTCCAATCTTCAGCAGACGTGCTGTTTCCGTTTTGTTTCCTTTTGTATATTGCAGCACCCGTGTAATGTGTCTGCGCTCCATAGCAGCCAGTTCAAAGTTCGAATAACTCTTTCCGGCACTCTCCTCAAAATGAGAATTTTGAATCTCTATTGGAAGATCCTGTAGAGTAAGCTCCTCTTCATTGCAGACAATCAGACTACGTTCAATCACATTTCGTAATTCGCGGATATTACCTTTCCAACTGTGCTGTTTCAAAGCCTCAATAAAATCATCGCTCACCCTCACAGCTTTTCTCGATAACTTTACACCAAAATCATCTATCAAAGAATGTGCAATCAGTTCAATATCCTCCCTTCTGTCGCGCAATGAAGGAAGATGAATCTGAAAAACAGAAAGCCGGTAAAACAAATCTTCCCGAAAATGGTTTTCTTCAATTTCTTTTGGCAGATCGCGGTTTGTAGCAGCAATAATCCGAATGTTCACTTTGGTCGGTTTAGTCTCACCAACTTTTATAAATTCTCCCGTTTCCAGAATCCTCAACAGTTTAGCCTGAAGATCAAAAGCCATCTCTCCTATCTCATCCAGAAATATCGTACCATTATTAGCCTCTTCAAACAAACCTTTCTTATCTTTCTGAGCACCGGTAAACGCCCCGGCTTTGTAACCAAACATCTCGCTTTCCAACAGATCTTTGCTAAAAGAAGAACAGTTTACAGCCACAAAAGCCTTATCCTTGCGAGCACTACCACTATGAATAGCCTGAGCAAAAACCTCCTTTCCGGTTCCTGTTTCACCCGTAAGCAGAACAGGCACATCGGTAACAGACACCTTTTGGGCCAGCGAAACAGCCTCCTTTATCAACTTACTGTTGCCTTGAATATTCTCAAACGAATACCTCTTTTCCATCTGCGCTTCCAGCTTTTCAAGACGTCGGTTTATCAAAGCCTTCTCCATGGCCCTGCTTATCAGAGGAATAATCTTATTATTATCGTCGCCTTTGGTAATATAGTCGTAAGCTCCATTCTTTATAGCCTGCACCCCATCAGGAATATTTCCATGAGCAGTAAGCAGCACCACCTCTGTCTGAGGATACAGCTTCTTTATCTTTAAAACCAAATCTACACCATTACCATCAGGTAAACGCACATCGCAAAGCACCACTTCCGGAGAACTAACCTCAATCTGTTTCAAACCCGATCTGCAATCGGTAGCCTGACAAACTTCGTATCCCTCAAGTTCCATCATCCTTGCCAGTAACTTGCGTATCTGGGCTTCATCATCAATAATAAGTACTTTGCTCATAATGTTTGTATTGCGATTATTCGTAAAAGCCATTCATACCTGAATGCCTGATGAAATTAATTAAATGCAAAGAAACTCTTTTTTTGTGAAAGTATTGAATAAGATGAGAGGTAAAATTGGCGAAGATATTTGTTAATGATATGGATATATACAAATAGCAGACTCTGTATTCAAAGTAATCAGAATATGTTGTTACAAAGAGAAATGAGAAACTTTTAACATTCACACAAATTTATGGACTGATCCTCGACTAAACTTTATGCGTAGCCCCACTAAATATCGGGTGAGCAATGAAATTTTATAAAATAAGAGAACCAAGTTATTCAAGCATCATTTAAGCAGTTCAATACAATAAAAAGGTTAGTGATATATATAAAAAAAGAGTCCCGTTCATTATTCAATGAACAGGACTCTCTGATAAAACGGCAGCTACCTACTCTCCCACTGTTACGCAGTACCATCGGCGTGATCAGGCTTAACTTCTCTGTTCGGAATGGGAAGA